>JACCDO010196186.1_pt1 | contig 13956 bp, 20 predicted proteins | sample 7446101 | NCBI WGS metagenome assembly JACCDO01 (sample SAMN15323440, study PRJNA562643) | freshwater metagenome | isolation source: river surface water | place: USA:Blue River Watershed | collected 2017-08-16
CAGGATCGTCCTTGAGTAAGTCTAGAAGTTTGTCTGATAAGTCTGTGATAACATGCAACATTGTCGTGCCCCATAATAATATGCGTATTTATTATTATAAGACAAAAATGTTGAGTTAGTCAAGGATATTTTGCTGTTGTTCTAGGCTAAGTTCTTGATCTTCAAGCTCACGGATCTTGTCTGTGATTTCATCAATGAGTCCTAGGTTGCGTAGGATCTTAAACACTAGATTTTCTGTAGACCATTCGCCAGCACGTTCTAGGCCAGCACGGCGCATGGTTGTGATCTTGTCTTTGACTGTTCTTAGTTTTTCTAAGTCTTTGCTGAGTAGAGCCTGTTCGATAGCAGCTAGGCTAGCGTCTTTTTTAGCTTCTACAGCAGCGTCATCTACTTCGGGCTTGGTTCGCTTAGGCTTGACTAACCAAGTGTTGTTTAACAGGCTAAAAACACCCGTGCTATGGTGCTGTTCGTCGGAGCCCTGTACATAACATTCTACAGGCAAGCCTTTGATAGTTATATTGTGTTGCTCAGCCCATAGAGCTTTTTTAGCAGTGAATAATTCACGTTGCTCATCTGAAGGTTCACCGGGAATAATAACGTGTAGGTCTAGATCACTGTAGTCAGTCCATGTGTAGTTGGCATTGGAACCCGTAATGGTGTAATCTTCTACATCAAGCTCAATACCCACAAAGTCTACAAATGCCTGAGCGATTTCTATGAGTTTCATGCGAACACGGCCATCTAAGCGACCACCCTGCCAAATCTTGGGATTTAGTTCTTGATTTACCGTGGCAAATTCTGGATTCTCGTCTAGTTCGCGAAACTTCATTTAGACTCCGTATTTGTTGCGTTTTGGTCGGGCCACTGGACTTTGTTTGTTGATAACCTTTTCCAATTCTTTAGAACCTGCACCAGTTCCTTGGTTAAATTTAATGCCCATTTTTTTGGCAGCAGCTCTGCGAATTTCTGCATCACCTTCACTGAAATCAACCATGTTAAAATTGCTGCCCAACGGACCTTCTTGGTACATAGAATTGCTATCAGGACTCGGTGCCAGTGCAACTCCAAATCTATATGCTAGATAAGGCTGATTGTTGTTGTCTAGTTCTGAACTAGACGTTAGATTAGGCATACTCTGTTGAACACTTTTTCGCAGGGGGCGACGATCTTCGGAGATAAATTCATGAGCTCTCATATAACTATTTAGCCCACATCATGTGGTAAACTGTTAGTGTGCGATCGTCATAGAATTCTGCTACTAATCGACAGTACATGTCGTTGCGCTCTAAGACTAATTGACACTGCGTATGGTCCTGAGCTAACAGCCATTTGGTCTGTTCTAGACCTATGGTTCTGTGTACTTTGGGCCAATTAATTTCTATATTTTCGCCCTCTTCGGGCAACCACTTCAACAACTCAACTTTAGATGTCTTCATCATCCGTGCTCATGTTATTGAGGATATCACGAAGTTTTGTGGACTCTACATTAGCACGTACTCGGCCGATGCTGGCGCCCTGTGAAGGATCTATTTCACCTGTTTCAGAGTCTACACGCTGTACTTCTGTTTTGCGTTTAATGCTGTCTATAATGCTTGAAGTGCCTCTGTTTGCACCGTTGTGGCTCTCTTGCTCATCTTCAGGTAAATCTGTGATCTTTAGACTTTCTAAATTAAACTCTAGATCTACTTTGGTGCCTACGCCGCTACTACTACGAGTTTTCATCAGCTGAATTTGATAGCGTCCACGTTCACGCATAGCACGGCTAGTAAAGATACCAAACACGTTATCTGCTGTTTGAATCTTTGACAGACCACCCGAAATATGACTGTGATCAAATTCAACTTCTTCAACAGCACCACGGTTCAACTGTGCGGCTGTAACAAGAATACATTGTTTTTCCATTGCTAGATTGCGTAGTTCTTCTGAAACATACTTGTCTTTGATAAACAGGTTTTCTGCAGATATCTTACGACTAGCAGGCATTAACAGGTCTAAGTAGTCAACTAATAGTACATCTATCTTTGAGCCTGTTTTGATTTCAAACTCTTTCATGTAAGCACGTAGATCATTAGCAGTTTTACCGCTAGGCATGTACTTGATCTGTAGCTTGCCGGCTTTCTTGCCTATGACCTTGACTTTCATTTCTAAGTTATCAATATCTTTGAAAATTTCTTTAGTAGCAATACCTGTAGTCATTGCGTCCATACGCATGGCCACTAGATCTTCACTAAGCTCTAGTGTTAGATATAAAACGTTCAACCCCTGTAGACACCAGTTAATGCCTAGGTTAGCTAAGAATAGAGATTTACCTGCACCAGATCCACCAGCAAAGATATTAAGTTCGCCTCTGTTCATGCCGCCAAACAGTCTACGATCAAGACTTGGCCAGCCTGTGCTGATCTGCCCATTTTTATCTTTGATCCGCATCAATCGACTGCGAGGATCTTCAAAATAGTCAGTGCCTAGATCTTTGGTCAATGAAATCTGCACAGCTTCTTTGATCATAGATTCTACTTGACCATAGTCTTTCTTTTCAAGCAAATCTGCCGAATTAATGATTGCACGTTCAAGGGCTTTATGACGAGTAAAGTTTTCAAACTCGTCCATAAGCCAATCGTTATGACCGTCTTTGATATCTTCTGGTTTCTTAAGGTCTGATCTGCAGGACGCATTTACCATTTCGTATTCTGGCATAACAGAATATTCTTTGGCATAGAGATTAATAAACTCTGCGGCATCCTGTAGTTTTCTATCAAATAATGTGTGGTCAAAAATGCCCTGACAGCGAACAAAAACTTCTGCGTCTGCTAACATTAATTCTAGATATAATTTTTGTAAGTCGTATCCGTAATCTTTAATCATAATACTATTATACACTCTAATTAAACACAGGTATACCATAAGTTTTACTGAATCGTTCGATGTCAGTAAGGTCGTTAACCATTGGTTCACCTTTGATGTTTAGGCTGGTGTTAAGCAACATAGGACAGCCTGTACGCTCATACCATTCTTCTAACAGCAGTCGCAATGGGCTTCCGTCTTTCTCGACAGTCTGTACACGACTAGAGCCGTCAATATGGACGATAGCAGGAAAAAGCTCAGGATGCCTACAATGAGCGACCATTTGCATATAAGGACTGCTACTACAAGGCATAACAAAGTACTCATTAGCCAACTCAGCCAAAATTGCTGGCGCAAATGGTCTGAATTTTTCTCTACGTTTGATTTCATTTACACGATCCTTTATATCATTACCTCTTGGGTCTGCAAGTAAACTTCTATTACCTAGTGCTCTAGGTCCAAACTCTGCAGGACCCCTTGCTAATCCGCAGATTTTATTTTCAATTAAGTAATCGACAATTTCTGTATTAGTTGCTGTCTGGCCTAGGTCGTGTCCTAAAAACGGACCAGGCCAATCGATATGTTTCTTCATATCTGCTAAAACAGCTCCGATAGCACTACCATTATCCCCAGGTGCAGGCATAATCCAAACAGTGTTAAAATATTTGTAGGCAATAGGATTAGCAACACAGTTCAAGGCGCAACCACCCATTAATACTAGATTCTTACTAGGTACTAGACTAACTGCTGTTTGTAGTACACGTTCAAAAATCATTTCATAGATTTCCTGAGTAGCGGCAGCAATATTTTCATGCTTAACTGAACCTTCACGCCAATGCTTCATTCCTCTGTGAAAATTTTCTTTAAATGTGATGGGATGTTTATTGCCAAAGGTAATCCATTCCTCTAGCATGTCTTTGAGTATTAACTTTGAACTTCCCTTGGCGGCCATGCCCATAAGAATGTATTCTTCTTCATTGGCCTTTAGTTTTATTCTGTCAGTCATAGCAGAATACCACAGGCCTACACTGTGTGGATATTTTAGACTGTAGACTTTCTTAAGATTCTCTTTTTGACCATGCCATATTGTTAGAGTATCAAATTCGCCAATTGAATCTATAACAATAACGCAGGCATCCATGTTATTGCTAGTATAATATCCAGCAGCAGCATGACTATGATGATGTCCTGTATATTTTATAGGACAGGTAATCCCATAATTTTTTAGATACTGCTTGATATTATTTTCTTTTAGATTCAAACCCTGCCCTGCTAAGAATTGTCTTGCAGATTTTAGCCAAGGCTTTTCGTACCAATAAACAACTTCAGGTTCGCCAAATTTCCTAGCTTCAAATATTAGATCTTCATGTAAGTGAGGATCATTTTTTATCTTGCTATATCTTTCCGATTCTGCTGCAAAGACTAGTTTATCGTCTTTAAAAACAGCCAATGCAGCATTATGGCTGTTTGCACTTATTCCCCATTTAATCATTTGTATATAAAAGGATCTTGTTTACGTAGTTCCTCTAACCTCTTTTTAAATTTTTTATTTTCTTGATATTCTCTATAAGGTCTAAGAATAAAATCAATTATTTTCTTTATCATACTCTAATCTCTCTAACTTGTGTTCTTGTTGATGTTTTGCCATGTTAATTTTGATAGCGCCTTTCTGTGCAGTCCTTATGGCATCAACAATAACAAATAACTTTCCATAACGTTGTACAGCATCTGCAACGTCTTTTACATCATCTGCCCATGTAGGCATTGCCACGGACCAGTTGAGTTCTGCCGCTCGATCAAACAACACTAGACCCGCACGATCTTGGTCTGGGATAACAATAACTTCTGCGCCTAGACTATTAATTATCCTTGATTGCTGTTCGGCAATTTCGTTAGTGAGCAAGGCAACACCACCTATAGATAATGCATCAAACGGGCCTTCGCAGACAAATATATACCGCTGATCTTCTGTTTGTTTGTCAAAATTAAAGACAAAATGCGGATGTTGGTCTGACAGGTATTTAGGTTTGCCGTTATTAACTTTACGTGCAGTATTTCCTACAATACGACCCTCCCACATAAATGGAATGATAACTCTACTCTCATATCCCGGTGCTGGGCTCCAGTAGTAGTTTCCATCAAATGGATCGTATCCCCTGCTAACAATATAAGCAATAACAACTTCGACTTCGTTTTGAATGTCTTTCCAATATTTGCTGTTCACCCAGTCTAGTAAAGGCATCGAACCTTCCGGCAGTTCTTTGTTCGTAAACTCTATCTGTGGTGCTTGGTCTTCTGCTTTATATTCTGCACTTTCTGTTTTGAGTGCTTCAAACACTAGTTCTTTAATAGTATCATCACTAGCACCTAGCCAACGTGCTAGGGTTTTCATCTTTTCACCAAATGGACTACCAGGTTGCCATCCTGTTGAAAACTTGCAATTGAAACAGTTATAGACTACTCCGTTGCCATCAAATCGGATACCTCCCCGTTTACGAGTATCCGGACTATGGCCGCGATGACCGCAACAAGGTGCATTGAAACTAGTCCAGCCAGAAGGACTTTGTTTAGCTCGTGGCGGGAGTAATGAACGGAACTTATCTACGACCAGTGTCATAGATACAGTATATTATCTATAGAGAATTTTGTCAACTGTTCCAGTATTATTTGTTGCCGGAACATGTTTAATTCTAAACCAATTATATTTTCCTACAATATTTTTATACTTAACAGAGGATAGATCTACTGTGGTAATATTAACCCATTTTGTTTCTCTCGGTGTGGCACCTTGGTTATCTAAATTACCTTGTATTGTAACTGTTCCTGTATAGTTTGTAGAGTAAAATTGGAATGTATGATACGAATCACCAGTGGTAAGTTTTGGGCTAGCATCAATAATGGCACTAACATACCAAGGCAGTGTTGTATCTCCGAGTGCAAATGGATTGGTGTAGTTAAATGTATCAATTACTGTACTAGGTGCAACATTACCATAGACATCGCCAGATACTTCTAACGTTCCTACAGTTCCGTATTGGCTATCAACGTATAAAGGAATTCTAGAATTTACCTTATAATCTGTAGAATCAACAGTTTCTCTAACTTCTTTAACAACACTGTATTCGTAAAATCCGTTGTCAATGTTTAACAACTCTTCGTCGGTTAGAACAATAGTAACTTTACCTGTTGAAAGGTCCATGGAGTTAAAATCTTTTTTCAATACTAAATTTTTTGCGTCTTTGGAAATGAGATTAAATACCAAAGTCGAACCAGTAATATTGCTGGATTTTTGATCACTATTACGAACTTGGATGTCAATGCGATTATCAACACCACGATATAATTTTAAATTACGATTGTACACTCTACGATACCTCTCTGTTGACCACGAGTCCGAGGGACTAGTAAAAACATCTAACTTATTTGCGTATAAATAAACTGGATTGAATTGCATATTAACGGACCTTTAGCAATATTTAGCCGATGAGAATAACAACAAACTTACAAGAAAACTTTCCGTTTATTAGTGTTATAACCCACGTTAGTCAAGAATACGTAGGTATTATTATTAACCAAGACGCACAAGTAACCAGCATTTACGACTATTCTGCTATACGAACAGAAGAGGAAAAGACACGCTTCTTAGAGCTGGGCGAAGCGTGGTGGTGGGAATCAAATAGACAAATTCCTATTAATATTTTCTTGGCAAAAGAAATTATTGATTTTAGATATGTAATTAAAAACTTTGCCACTAAAGACGTTAAGGTTGTCTTAGGGCCTTGTACTAGTCTAAACGATATTATTGTTAAAAGAATCAAACGTAAGTCAATTACGCTAATTAGAAAAAGCGGTTAACTAAATTCGTAGCTAATGTTTTCGCAGATTAGATTCATCTGTACCACAATAGCCACAGCATAAGCAGTTGCGTGGCTTTTCTTAAAGTAGTATTCTTCATTTGCTGGTTTTGTCCAGACTTCCGCCATTACTTCGTCCCAGGTCTTGCCTATCAAGTGTCTCTTGGCAGGCCGAATCATTGCCAATACTGCTGCCAGTTGTTCCACTGTTGTTGGTTTCATTTCTCTGAGAATACCACCATGACCGTTGACGTGAAACAGTAAGTTGTTGAAGCTGTCGTCTAAAAGTAGATCCCATAAGGGCTCCGTGTTCATTAACTGTACAAGATGTGCCTCATCCTTAACACCCTTGTATAAACCTACATTTAAAAAGTCAATTTTAAAATAGCCTTGTTCTTCTGCCTGTTCGTAAGGTACTGCACATACTCCTTCTACTGCTGCCATAGGTACTTCATGGAGATATACACCTGTGTTATGCTTAACAAGTTTTCCATCATCAACGCGACTAGCCTTAACGTGTTTGAACAAACGCAAGGCTTCTTCTCTGTCAACAAAATCGATATCAATATCAGGCATCGCCAACCCTCTCCCAATGTGATGGACCAGCCGTTGGATCGTTATGCCCTATGTATCTTTCTCCGGTTTGCAAGTCTACTAGCATCCATTTTTGAGGACACCTAGTATAAACCTCAAGAGTAACAGCTTTCTCTAAGTCAGGAACATCTCGACCATCTAAAAGAGTTCTTGTATTCATTAGTGCATTCTCGTTGTTTCGAATAATAATAAAGGCAAAGTTTCTGCTAAAAATTCTGCATATTCTTCGGCATCTTCAGCGTCGACAAATCCAGAAAACTTTACATACACACAAGGTTCTTCGTCGCTGGTGCTCATAACTTCTATCTCTATGTCATCATCGGAGATATATTCTTCGTTGTCTTTTAATTCTTTTTCACTCATAGTATCTTTGCCTCCTTGATTACATCTTTAACTAGTTCTGTATCAGCAGGCAATGATTTAAATCTACGAATCCAAAACTGTGGATCGATTACTGGACTAACAATCTCTAATTGTTCATCGTTCATCTTTTGAAGCATTGCCTTGCCTTCTTTGGTATTCAATAATATCCACGGACTAATCAATCCTTCTTTAATATCGTGGGTAGCTCTGTTTAAATTTACATAGGCAAAATAATGTTCCCAAGGGCTATTGTTCTTTTCACCCCATTCCATCATTGTCTGTATTGTACGTTGAATAGCACCGTCTGCAGGTTCAATCTTTATAAGTTCTTTTGTATAAGTTTCGTAGAGTTCATCACGACACCAATGATCTAATTTAACACCACTCTTAATGACAAACTCGATAAACTTCTCTGGATATATAGGTGCCGTATTGACCATAAAACTGCCAAATTTAATAAAGGCAGTATAGTAAGGACTAGCCGCAAAATCGTCAAATGATTTTTGTGTTTTACCTTTTTGTGCAATCTCGTAAAACTTTTGATAGGTCATTAGACCCATCTGAACGTGCTTTTCGTTTTTAGATAAGTGTCGACGCTTTTGTTCACAGACATGAACAAAAAGGGTTTTTTCTTTGGCAAATAATTTGCCGCAGTATTCGCACTTATAGTTTAATTCCATTGATTTCTTTTTTATCCCAGCCAAGAGACTCGCAGTACTGTTTAATTTCTTTGTCTGAGGTGATTGCTGCAAGTGTTTCAATGTCTGCTCTCTTCATGTTAGGAAATAGTTCTGCAAGAAATTCTTCTTTCTTGTTCTTTTCTTTCTTTAATGGTATCCATTCGTGAAATTGTGGCTTCTTACTCTCGTGGCTACACATAGTTAGCGTCATCCATTGTAATTTAGGATGTTTACTAATGTCGGCCCAATTTTTGTTATAGAATTCATTAACTGTCATTAGGTAGTGTTCTTGTAGTTCCTTGCTAGGACTTTTTACACTACTAATATACCGGTTAAGATTCCACAAGTCGCCTTTGATTTCTTTACGGCCTTCTTCTGTGGCGGCTTCCCAAAGCTCTTTTAATCCCATATCAACAGCAGGAATCATGTCCTTGAATAGATCTACGTGTTTATTTTTACCCATCTTTATTACTCAAATGATATATTATTTTAACACGATCTAATGCAGATTTCAACTCTTCATTAACCATTGCTGCCTGTCGGATCTCTCTCCACAATAGGTCGTCTTTGCGTTCTTCCAATTTTTGTTGAACGTCTGCATCCCACCCAATTGGCTTTCTAGAATTTGCAGGAGCACCTGCTTCTCTAGCATAAGTCACTCCGTCAGCTCTTTCATAGATATAAGTTGCACCTGGTTTAAGACTGCCCATTTTTGTATATTGCCTCTACAAATGTGTACTTGCCACCCCATGTGTCTGGAACATCTTTCCATGTTCCATTTAGTTGATCATCTGCCCATCCTTGATAGTGCATACGATCTTTAAACCACCAAAACAAATCACCATTTGTCCAGTTGGTAAAATAACTCTTGAAAAATTCTCGTGTGCGTGGGGTGCTAAATTCTTCCTTGTCATACATAAACTTCTTGTCTTTTGCAGGACGTTGATAGTTTAAGCTGATGAAACAAAACCTGCCTGTGTGTGAATTTAATTTCTCTGCCACCCATGGTAAATCTTTGTCAGGAATGGTTTGTAATACTTGACTGCAAATAACTCCGTCAAACTTCATGCCTTCTGGTGGTGGAATATCAATACCTTCTACACAAGGGTCGTATTTGTATACTTCAACACCTAACCATTTATCAAAAGTAGTCCATTCTGGTTCTTCGTCGCTTAACGCATATGGCAACGGTTCTGTGTATTGCAGACCTTTACCGCAACCATAGTCTAAAATCGTCTTGGCGTTGTATTTCAACACTAGATCTTTAATCTGTTTTTGATACTTTACTGTGTCGTACCCTGCCCAGATGTTAGGATTATTTTTTTGAAATTCTGCACCCAACTCTACAGATTTGTCGTAGTAATTTGATTTCATTTTTCTATGATAAAAAGATATTCGGCACCAGTAATAGGCGGTCCTTTCTTAGGTGTTTTTACCACAGGACTATTCTGCGTATGAACAATCTTTCCTTGTATATATGTTTCTAATTTGTCTTTCCACCAATCAAAACTTTCAATGATTAGGTGTGCATTGCGACCATCTGGCAATGTTTTCTTTGCAGGATAAGCGGCAACGATGAGATAGCAAGATTGTGTAAAAAGATTGTTAATTACTTTTAATGTTTCATCTAGCATCTCGGGTTCGATATGTTCTAACACATCGAGCGCAACTAATGATTCAAACGTGTCATTAGGAATATTTTCAAATTCAGGCATTCCTGGATCATACCCTGCGGTTTTTTCCATTGTCTTAGCAAGTTCTTTATGCAAATCGCCTTTGCCACAGCCAAAGTCGATTAAACTTTTAGGTTGATACTTTTCTAAGTAAGGTTCTATTTTACCTAATACTTTTAAACCTCTATAAAAGGCTTTGGGCTCTTTGTGTAGAGCCTGGAGTTGCTGTTTATAGTCTTCGTTGATTAATGTCATTTATTATAACCGACAGTTTCTCTTTCAATATCATCGTGATCAAATTCTGCCCAATACAATTCAAAAGCAACAGTGTCTTCTACTGCTTCAAACTGATGATATTCACCAGGTGCAACCTTTGTATACTGACCAGCGGTAAGTACCGTTTCGTCTACAAGATCATAACTATTCTTCCACACACGAATAATCATTTTTCCTGATTCTACAAAGAATCCGTTCCACTTGTATTTGTGCTTGTGTTTTGAACACACACCACCTGCACTTGCTTCAATCCTGTGAAATTCAAGTACGCCGTTGGCTTCTAAAAGTTCTGTAACTCCCCAAACTTTACCTGCTTTCATATCATTATTTCCTTCCTGTAAAATGATTGTATCCTGCACTTGTATATTTTTTACTGCCTACATCGTGTTTTAAAATGTCTTTAACTTTATGACTTCCAAAAACACCACGGCCTTCTGCTGACATATCGAAAACATCTAGGTTGTGTTTTTGATATAAATGTGCTAACCAAAACCCATCCCAGGTTTTGTTCATATTGTATATATCAAGACTATCGTACCCAGATACTAAAATGTCTTTCAACAAAGGCATTTGTTTATGTTTTAAATTGAATACAATTAGCCCAGTTTCAAAATGCAGTCCGTCTTTTAACAATTCAAAGTGTACAGCTAATAGATGATTGTTAACTATAGATTCTGCAAAATTATTAGGAACGTTGTTAGTTGTATATGTATCGCCGTCTAAAAAGATAAGGTAGTCATCGACGTAATTTAATGCGTGATTCATAGCATAGACTTTATGGCACCATTTTACAGTTTTTTGAATACGGCGATGTTCTCTTTTATTTGTAGAATTCGATAATAATTCACTGCTGGCTGTTTTAAACACCACCATGTTAGGACAAGCTGATTCAATATCTATTTCAATTAATCTAGAATCTTTTTCTGTTAAAGAATAACCTTCAGTATACACTATCAATTTAAAACTAGACGGCCAAAAATTTAACCACGATTGTATCATGCGATGGCCATATAGCTCGTAGCCATCTTTACTAAACGTAGTTATACAGGTTGTCATTAAACTAATTTATGTAATTGTAGAATTTCACTTTGACGGCTAACTTCTTTAACAAAATATGCACAAGGAGGATTTGGTCCATCATGCAATGGTACAGTTAATAATTGTCCGTTTTTCATTTTTGGAAAATACCAACGAACGTCTTGATAAATGTTGACAATTTCTATAGGTGCAAACTCAGCTTTAAATCCTTTAATAGGGTTGAATAATAATGCATCACATCCACGTTCATTGATACTAGTCAATGGCAACACTTCGGGATCTAATCCGCAGTCTTTATCACCGACTACCATGCACCAATCCAGCGGCATCTGTACTTCATACCCGCCAATGTTCAATAAAATTGCAGGACTATTAAATGACTCTAAAAAGATCAGAGGCATAAAATAAAAGTCTGGTTCTTGAGGATTGCTATTATCTAATACACTGAATCTAGTATCCTCATCTACCTCGTCCGGCAGATCATTTAGATCAAATGATTGATTGTTTAATGTTAAAATTTTCATGTGTTTACCTTAGTTATTGTAAAAGGATACTTGGCATCCTTGTAATATTTTTTCCTTTCAGTAAGGTGCCGTTTGGCGTATTTGCAGGTAGATGTTATGTCCCAGATTTGGACGAAGTCTTTGTCTTCGGCTTTTCTGATGCCCCGGCCAATGCTTTGGATAACGCGGACAAAGCTCTTTCCGGGCTCAATAAGAACCAAATTAAAAATACGTGGAATATTAATACCCACAGCGGCCACACCGTAAGTCGCCACAATAATCTTTTCATTACTAGTTCGTACTTCATCGTATTCTTCCTTTCGATCATCTAACTTCACACTACCATTAATAAAGACGGCATCTGGTAATTGCTCCATTAGTTTATTTCCAGTATCAATACGATTGATAAGGACTAATGTGTTGCCTGTCTGACTCAGTTCTTTTACTTTATTTGCTATCCAGGTTAGTCTATCAGGATCAGTTACTAACCATGTATATTCTTCTTGATAACTTCTAAATACCTGTACATCAGTTGTTTGCAAGACGTTAATGTGCAGTTGTGCTAACACGCCTTTCTGTTGCAGGTCATGTGCCGATACGTTGCCAATAACAGGACCGATGCTAGCAAGTATGCCTTGAAATTCCCAATTTTCTTTAGGAACAGTTCCTGTTAGCCCCCAACGAATTGCACAGTTTCTAAAATTCTGTGTCAGCAATTTTGTTAAAACATCTGCCTTGGCTTGGTGTACTTCGTCAACAATAATTGCCACCACACCTTCGCAGAATTCTGCCAGCGACAGGCTTTCATTGTCGTGGCTTTTCTTGTCTAATACGTTAAGACTTTGCCATGTACAGATTGTATGCGTCTTGTTTAGTTCTTTTCTATCGCCAAAGTACACTCCGACATCTAGTCCTAGATTTCTGTAGTCTTCTTCTGTTTGCACAACAAGACTCTTGTTAGGAACAATAACCATTGTACGTCCATAAGGTTCGCAAAGATGACTTAGTGTAGCAGTTGTAATAGTTTTACCAGCGCCTGTTGCTACTTCTTGTAAGGCCTGTGGATTTTCTAAGAAACGATTAATGACATCGTACTGATAGTCTCGAAGAATAATAGGTTGTCCTTCTTGCGGATGACCTTTAGGCCAAGTCTTGCCTTTGCTAGACCAATAAGAGTCTGTAATAGGGGTAAACGACAAGTCGTGTTTTTCACGTAGATCTTCAACTTCGATATCGTAGCCAGCTTCGTCTATAATAGGTAGAATAACGTCTAGGTGTGCAAGATATCCGTTGCCACCAATACTGAAATACGTCTTCGTTCCGTCCCAGCGACCTAACTTGTATGCAGGCATATGTCGTGCATAAGGAAGATCAAACTTTAATTTGTTGACAATTTTTCGTCTAGTTTCAACACTAAGGCCTTCTACTTTTATGTTTACTTCGTCTCTAATAGTTAATTTACAGTTCGACAATCCTTTGTCCTCGTTGTTCTGTGGGTTTAGTATTTCCTAGATAAATTACGCAAGGATGACTACTAAACCATTCTTTGGCCATACTATTTGTTGGCGGGTAGATATTGTTTGTAACTAATAGTTTAACATCTTGCGTATCTTTAAACAACCATTTAGCTGGTTTGGATTCAAAGATTAGTATGCGACCAGTTTCGACTTTGCCACCCACGCCTGCAAGTTTAATCCATTCGTTAATGCCGCTTCTACTGTCTTTGTTTTCCCTAAAACAGACTTTGATTTCTTCACGGCTAACACCGCAGTTATCGGCATCAGCAACGAAGTTTTTAAGCCATTCTAGAGTGTTGCTAGTGCGATCTAAGATAATACAGATTTTTCCCTTGACACGAGAAGCAACAAAAAAGAAGTCTGTGTTGTTTTTAATCCAGAAAGAATTTTCTTGACTGGCTGCAATCTTTTCTATGATATTTTCGGGGGATTTTTTCAGTACAAATCCCATATTTTTTGCTAAGAGTACATCTTCAGAAAAACTTTCAGTATGTTGGGACTCCCACCAAGTACGTGCATCCTCGGAAGCATTTTTCAACTGAACTCCACCATATTCTATTTCACTGTATGGAGCAATATTATCAGAATTTTGCCATATCTCTTCAACATCTGCCATG
>JACCDO010223160.1_pt1 | contig 13956 bp, 13 predicted proteins | sample 7446101 | NCBI WGS metagenome assembly JACCDO01 (sample SAMN15323440, study PRJNA562643) | freshwater metagenome | isolation source: river surface water | place: USA:Blue River Watershed | collected 2017-08-16
GTGCATGGGGCACGGCAAAATACGGACCTGCTGAGGTTTCACTAGTACCGGAAGGTCTGCCACTGCCACCTGCAGTGAAATTCAAGGGGACGCCGTATGATTACCAGAACGAAATCCTGGACAAATTTGCTGCAGCGGGACATAATGGTCTCTTGTGTGTGCCATGTGGAAAAGGCAAGACATTTATGGCGCTAGCTGCAGCTGTGCGCTACGGGCGGCGATTCATTGTGGTAGTGGATAAGGAGTTCTTCTTGAACCAATGGCGTGGGGAAATGGAAGCATTTGTGGATGGCCTGCGTGTGGGAATCTTGCAGGGGCCAAAGGCCGAGGTGGATCCTGCGAAATACGATTGTCTGATTTGTATGTTGCAAACGTTGGCTCTACACGAATATCCAGAGGGATACTTTAAGGATTATGGGATGGCAATCTTTGATGAATGTCACAAACTGGGGGCACCGCATTTCTCCAAGGCACTCGGCAAGATGCAGCCGGCGGCGCTGCTCGGACTTTCGGCGACGCCGACGCGGGAAGACGGCCTGACGTTCGTGTTCGAATCGTTCCTCGGCAAGCCGGTCCATTGGGACAAGACGCGCGAACCGGATCCGACTGTTAGGGTGCGTGGTGTGCATTTCGTGACAAAAGATGCGGAGTACAAGGAAGTTCCTGTGGATTGGCGCGGTGAGCCTGTGTTAGCGCGGCTGCTGAGCAAGGTCGTGGAACACCCAGAGCGGACGGCGAAAGTTCTGGAATTGATTCGTGGATTGGCTGCAGACAAGCGGAGGAAAATCTTGATTCTGAGTGAGCGAAAAATCCTGTTGGAGAACATTGAGATTTCACTGCGGACAGAGGGCAAGCACTCGGTGGGCTATTATGTGGGTGGTATGAAGCAGACGGACTTGGATACAACGGCGCGCGAAGCACAGGTGGTGTTGGCGACGTATGCTATGGCGAACGAGGGGCTGAACATTAAGACGTTGAATGCGGTGATTCTGGCGTCGCCGCGGAAGCGGGTAGAGCAGAGCACGGGGCGAATCTTACGTATGCGACCTGAAGAGCGCGAGCTGGACCCCGTAATTGTAGATGTGATTGACCCGCACGATATGTATAAGCGTCAATGGAAGCTGCGGTTGTCGTATTATAAGAAATGTGGGTATGACATTCAGGAAGAAGGCCGACCTACATATATGGCGAAACAGGAAGAAGAAGAAAGTATGTTCAAAGGGGATACGTGTTTGATTGGGGGTCTTGGTGGGGGCGCTGGAGGAGATGATGAGGAAGAAGAGGAGGAAGAAGAAGAGGAGAATGAGGGCTGTGCAATTATGGGGTTAGGTGAATAATTTACTTGTGGGACTTACGAGACGCCTTACGATTCTTACGAGATCCCTTCACAGCCTTACGAGATGAACGGCGGACAGAGCGACGACGACGCTTACCACCACCCGTTGTCTTGCACGCCGGCACATCAAGCTGACCACCCACGGGTGTGCGGAGAGCAATAGGAGCACCCACAGAGTCCAAGAACTTGCTGGGCTCAAATGTGTAGCCCGCAGTCTGCTCCTGGAGGAAGGGAGCAGGAGCAAGCTGCGCGCCGCCCTTCATAAATCCAGGGAGAAGACCCTCGCCAGCCCCAGCCATAGGCGTAGGGGCAGTTCCAGGTGCCGCAGGGGCCGTGCAGGCTGTAGGAGACCCACCCGTTTCACCAGGAATCCGCAGTGTGTCTGCTAGCATACCACCACGGGGACCCATTGCAGCCCCGAAATCGGCCGCGGTGCCAGCGAGGTCCGTGGTGTAGCGGCCGCCACGCATTGTCTTGCGACGGCGAGCTCCACCGCCTGTTACTTTATCTAAATCCATTTCCATAACATATTCACTACCACCATCATCAAATTCTACTAAATAAGTATATTCAAAGGTTCTCCTATCTATTTGTTCAGAACTAATCTTTTTTACAATACCGACTTTTCCTGATAAAAACACTTTAACCTTGTCACCTATCTTATAACGAGCATCAACACCCCCACGCATTGTCTTGCGATGATGAACAGAGCGGCGCTTACGGGCACCACCATTCATCCCAGGAAGCCCACCCTTTGGTACATCCCCCTCAACGAGCATACCGGGACGCGAGAGGGCCCCGCAAGAAGGGTACCCACCAATCACAGGGTATCCAGGGGCAATCATCTCGGCCTCGTTGCGCCATCCTTGACCCCAAGCACCCCCACGCATCTTACGCGCGCTGCTGCGACGCCGAGTCTTGCGCATCTTACGTGAATTACGCCGTGCCATTGTACTATTAGATGGGTGTATTTTCTGTCGGGCCAAGTGTAAAATGCCAGAATCTAAATACACCCTAATAGTACCATAAAAGTATGTCATCAGACGAAATACAATGTATAATTTGTATGGACGATGAATCATCCCCCACACCAATTATTACTACCATTTGTCACCACACATATCACCGTGGATGCCTCACACGTTGGGCCCTACACTCCCCTACGTGTCCTACTTGTAGATGTGCGCTTTTGCCAGTAACCGACAATCCGTGGGAATCCATGAGTTTATATGAACGTATTACGAATTTTATATTATTGGCTGTAATGGCCGACAGTTATACAACTAAATCAGAAGATTTAGACCCCGTGTATTTTCTGTCATGATTTAGGCACTCTCATCGTGGATTTCGTGGAATGCATCCGCTGCCGACAGCGGCGAGTCGGCCGGCAGGAATTTCGTGATTTCGTATTTCTTGAAATTTGTATGCCACGCGACCTCAGCGGGGAACCCATCAGGTGCATCCTTGATTTTCTGGCGTAGCTCCTTGCTCTGGTCCATACGAGTCACACATAGACGGCCCACAGTCTGACCATCACCCGATTCAAGTATATAGGAGTCAGGTAGGGTGGTGGTAGGATCCACCTTCACCTTCGCAATACGGACAGTTAGGAATTGTGTAGTGCGCTTCAGGACGTTCTTATTGACTTGGGGAGTCGTTGCCGCCAAGTGAGCCTTGGACGCCGCTTCACGGCTAATAGCACCTGCCGATGGGCCCACGCGCACACCAGGAATCACATAATACAGGCGCTTGCGCCCCGCAGCTTCGGGCTGGAAATCCCAGATTGTCCCTGGCTCGGCCGTACGTGCAAATTCCTCCAGGCTCATCGGCTTCGTGAGTACAAGGTCCATACCAAGGTAGAGCTGTTGAGCAATGAGTGCCTGGTAGGCCGTATTCAGGGCGCGCCACCGTGCCGAAAATGGCACTGACATCAAGGCTTGACCGGCACTGCACCACATATCCTCCAAGATGAGCCGCCGCTCACCACGGAGAAGGGTCGCCACAAAAATACTGGGGCCTCGGCGCGTAAATCCAAACGGAATCTGGAAGCGGAGGGCACTCGGCTCATCGCGGTCCATGTCCCAGAAGACGGCCGGCTCATCGGCACCTGATAGGACAAGAATGCCAGGCCGTTCGCGCCCTTCGCGGAGCCAGGCGTAGCACTGGTCGGCGGACAAGAGTCGTCCATCTTTGCGAACATCACACTTGTGACTAATGCGCCAGTCTGCGCCAATGTGGCGCTCAATAAGCTGCGCTGCGGCCTCCCGTGCCTGTGGCAGTAGAGGGCGTAGCGATAACGGCTTTTGCTCTGCGTGATGCGACGAGTTGATGACTCGGGTCTGGCGTGGTTGGGCGGTGTCGGCCATTTTCTTAATCATCGCGGTCAGGATTTAGGCTCGGGCCCTGCGCACCTTCCGTGTAATCCGCTGTGGAGCACGAAATGGCAATGACGTGGTTCCACGTAAAATACGTTGCAACTTGGCTATTAGGGTGCGCAGGGTAGGGTCGTTATACATCGGCTTATAGCTATGAGGGTCATATTCGTACCCAAATGGGGCAAATGACGGTAGTAAAATACTATTTCCTGCATTACTAGGATTGTGTGTATTTTCAGCCAAATCATCAATAAATACTGTATTTCGCCGATTCATGCGCCCAGATTTATCCAACACATTCCACACGTACTCCAGATTTTTAGAATGCTGTCGCGCCTTGTACGTCGTGGATTTCTGGCTCGCACGTCGTGCCCAAATATTGTCAAAGGAACGCGGGATAATTCCAGCGGATAGTAGGCGGCGTTGGAAATATTTGGCGTAGGGCAGTGTGGCCCGTGTTAAAATATTGACCGTCGCAAAATTCGCAAAGGCAAACGCAAGAAATTCCTGCAATCCTGGGCGGAGTACAAATGCTCCTAGACGGTCGTATTTTTCGAGCTCGGCCGTCGGCAACCCATACCATGCACTTGGTGCGGGCATTGGACTAGATGGAGTGTAGGAACCAACCGGTGCTTCCAATACACTTTTAATAGCAGTCACAAATGGGTGTATGCGGCGACCCCATTTGGTTTGGATAAGTGTTTCGTCAATATCGCATATTAAATGATAGTCTTTTTGTTTTCGTGTGGGCTTCATATGCTGACCCCTTAGCTACTTAATACATGGCAATGCTGTTGTCCTCAAAGGTATCGTTGGCCATGACACCTTCCATAAAGTAGCCGCCATTTTGGGCCATTTCAGGAGCAAACTGTGCTGTTTGTGCAGGAGCTGCTGACATTTGGGACGCAAGGCCAGACTGGACGGCAATCTGAGTATTGTTGTTATCAGGGGGTGGGCGGAACATGCGCTCAGGATGCCGCAGATTTTCTCCAGCATATGCGTCCTCCTGGTGTTCAGCGTAAGGATCCATGGGCTGCTCGGGGGCCATATGGTGGCGCTCATTACTAGGGGCCTGTTGTGAGGGAGGATTGGGACCAGCCGGGGCAATAGGGCGCTCCTCAGGAACAGGCTTTGGTGTCTCCATGAATACGGGCACGGGTGCCGGCGCGGCAACCTTGAATCGTTCTTCCATTAGCTGAGGGCGGGAATATGCAACAGCCTTGGAAGGCGTTTCACCAACGGCTTTTAGGAGTAGTTGGTATGCGAGGAAAAGGAGGACGATTGTCAGCAGGATTTTTATGATGCTCATCAACATTGCACCTAGTTCTGACTTCAAACAAGGAAAATTAAGACCTTCAGAAAACCCTCTAGCAAGGTTCTAAACGTATTAACTTACTACTATATAGAAATGAGCAACCGTTCAATTCCTAGTGATATTTCCACGCCTGAGCTTACACAGCGCGCACATTCATTCCTTATAAAGCAATCCGACACACTTGGTCTTGGGCCTGACGCCCTAACTGCTGCCGCAACCCATTTGAACGCTGTTGCTGGTGAGGCCGGCTCGCGGCTTGTGAATGATGCGATTTCGGAGGCCGTGCGTGCGATTGAGTCCGAACGTCTTTCACATGCTGAGATTGAGGAGCTTGCTCGGGACGCGATGAAGGACTATAAGGGGTGTGCAGAGAAGATGGAGGCGGTACTGCAGCATACTGCCGTGGTTGATGAGTATTTAGGCGAGGGCGGGAAGAAATCTCTTCCTTCGGCTGTTCCTGCTGGCGTGGCTGCTTGGCTTCGGCGCGCTTGGGCTTGTGTTGGGCCGGTGTTGAAGGGCTGTCGGTCGGCGGGAGCTGTATCTGTAGTGGTTGCTCAGCAGGTCGTGGATTCCGTTGCTGGCCCTTCTGATGAGCAGCCCGATGCTGAGACGCTTTCTCAGGACACTCGGCTTGTTGTGGATGACAAGGCGCCTGTGTCTGCCCCCGCCTCTCACGAACCCAGCATCCAATCAACTCACGCCCGTCAGGAAGAGAATACACAGGTAACTCCAGCTGACAATACAGCTCCGATGGAACCCAGCCATCAGGCATGAGCTGAACAGTCATAACATCTGCAGCATCTGAACCAATAAGTTTGTAGGCCTCGCCATCACCCGTAATAGTATCCACTTCACACCATCCTTCTGCCCCAGCAGACCAAAGTATAGTGCGAATTGGCTGTGTGGCAGGAATTTCACCGCCACGTAGAGTAAGTCTATGGATTTCAGTCATTGTTCAAGAGATACGTGCTCTACTTCATAAATTTGATTCCAATTTAAGCCTGGATTCATACGTACCCCGTAGAATGCCGCCTAAGAAAGCCACTACAGCTGCAACCAAGCCCACTGCAACTGCCGCGCCAGATAAAATCCAGGCGTTGGTACTTTCAGCCAAAGGAGAAATTAAACATGCCAAGCTTGCACTGGAGGCAGATGGAACATTGAAGAAGGAAACACTCCAGGCCTACTTGAAGAAGAAGGCGGAGCCGGCCGAGCTGGGCCATTATACACACGAAGGGACCAAGCTCTACCTGTTTGGCTATAAGGAGGGCAAGTCGGGCACAGAAAACAAAACGGAGCTCCCGCCGCCTTATGATGCCCTTGTATCCTACGGCGATATGCTCCTAATTGCCACTACAAAGGGTTCATGGAAGACCCCCATTCCTTATACGGAAACGCTATGGAATACCTTTAAGGAAGCTGCAATGGGAGGCTTTGACGAGGTTGAGGGCAAAGAAGAAGAGTTGGGCGAAGATGAAGAGGAGATTGAAGAGGAAGAAGAGATTGCCGATGAGGGAGACGAAGAGGGCGTTGTGGATGACGAGGAAGGGAGCATTGGAGGTGGCGAGGAAGCCCTTGAGTCTGATGAGGAGGAGCGACCTGCCCCAAAGGCAAGCCGCAAGAAGGCGGCGGTCACATCATCAGGATACCAGCGTCAGGCGGTCCTATTGGGGACAGCCGGTTTCAAGGAATTGGTGGGCGGCGAGGCGGCAGCCTCGTGTGCTGTTCGCCAGGCATCCCTACAAGTACTCGCATGTATGACAACACTTGGATTTCCTGCTGATGCTGCTACTGAGGTTGAAGGTGGAATCTACACAGCGTCATTTGATGAAGCGAAGAAGCGCAACGTGCTGGCTCATTGGGACAATCCTCTCTTCCGCAACATTTATGGGATGATCTTCCGTGCAGTGGTGAGTAATCTGCATCCCCAGTCACCGGTCAAGAATCCCCGATTCTTGGAGCGGATTCGTTCAGGAGAAATCCCTATGGCCGATGTTGGCCGCATGACATCTGTGGAGATGTATCCTGAGCACTGGAAGACACTAGCGGACCGTCAGCTCTTGCGTGAGCAGAAGCTCCTGGAGGGAAACAAGGAAATGGCGACGGACCGGTTCAAGTGTGGTCAGTGCAAGAAGCGAGAATGCAGCTATTACGAGATGCAGACCCGGTCGGCAGACGAGCCCATGACCATCTTCATCACGTGCTTGAATTGTGGCAAGCGTTGGCGCCAGTAATTGGGAATCTGAGATGGCGTATTCTATGGCGCCAGTAATTGGGAATCTGAGATGGCGTATTCTATGGCGCCAGTAATTGGGATTTGGGCGCTGATGTAGAAAGAAACCTACGCTATAAGAAAAAGACTCTATACAAATGAGTGTTACTACACAGCTACACGGTCTAAAATACTTTGCTCCCATAGCTGCCTCCCGCCTATACGAGCATCGGTCTATTTTTTCAGCCGTTGCAATTGCAAGTGCCTGCACACTTCGTCCAGTCATTCATATGCCAAGAGAGGTAAGCCCTGAATGGTGTCGTATGTCCTATACGAAGCCCCGTATGCGATCTAAATCTGAGCAATCGCCGTCATCCAAAGAAAAACACGCAAATCTAAATAGATATGCCGACCACACGACGGCAACGGCGGGGGCACCTTCAGCATCGCCGAACCGCTTTTAACAAACGCACTTCTTCGCCCAAGCGAAGAACACAAAAACACCACCCCCTAAAAGCATATCCGCCGGCGGCCCATATTAAGCCAGGTACAGACTTTTACACGCACGTAAATGGATATTGGTTGAAACATATGAAAATACCATCTGACCGTGCAGCTGTGGCAATTGTAGATGAAATGCAGCGCGAAGTGGATATTGATTTACAGGCGCTTATTCAGCGCGCTATGACACGCCCACGTAATGCAGACGAAGTGGCAATTGGACAATTTGCAAAATCGTATTTGGCACCTGACCGCAAAGATGCAGCATTGACAACACTAAAAACATTGTTAAATGACATTGGATGTATGAAAAATACTAACGATGTTAGCGCGTATGTTGGACAACAACTATATAGTACAATAGCAACTGTATTTCGTATATACGATGGCCCTGAAGACAAAAATTCTAGTCATTGGAGATTTCATATATCAAATGGACATCTTGTATTACCAGATATAGCATACTATAAAGGGGGTGTGACAGGTGGTAAGCAAATGTATAATGCATATAAGGAAGCACTGGAAACCTTTGGAACACAATTAGGGTACGCAGGTTTGGGTGAATTTGCCGAATTGGAGGCAAAATATGCAAAATACATAGATGAGGGATACGACGATGATAGTAAAGTGTATAGTGGAGCACAGTTGCAACGGGCTTATAGTGCAATTGACTGGAGCGCTATATGGGGTGCATATGGTTTGAAGGAACTAGAATGGAAGGCTATGCAATTTGTGGTTGATTCACATACATGGTTGGGGCACGTAAATCATATGTTTCGGACTTATACAATTGATACTTGGAGACTATTTATGCGTGCAAAGCATATATTATATTTTGGTAAATATTTACACAAATCATATACACAAGCTATGGACTCTGTATTTTTCTCATTGGTTGGGTTAGAGAGAAATACAAAATTACCACGTGAGCGAGAATTATTAAATGTTATAACAACGTTTTTGAATTTGGAACTATCGCGCGCGTATAAGAAAACAATTGAGTCTTCGGAATTTCATGACGAATTGCGTGAGTTTGTGGATCATATTTTAAACGCGGCCGAGCGGCGAATTAGGGCTGTATCGTGGTTACGACCGGCGACAAAGCAGACGGCGATTGAGAAATTGCGAAAATTACAATTAGGGATATTATACCCAATGAAAAATATAAATTACGTACCTCCAAAATTGGGTAAAGATTTACTAACAAATATTGTAACACTTGGTCATGCAGATTCCCAGAAAATGTTGCGTGATGTGCGGAAAAAGAAAACCGGCCAAATATGGGACAATCCTGTATTTTCAGTAAATGCATTTTATATACCAACTGGAAACCGATTTGTATTGCCGGCGGCTATTGTGAGCCCACCATTCTACGACCGTAAAAGTGGTCCTGGGCGCAAGTATGGTGCATTGGGATGTGTCATCGGACACGAAATCACACACGCATTTGATGACAACGGAAAAGATTATGATGCACATGGAAATAAACGTAATTGGTGGCTGCCGGCCGATAATCGGGCGTACAATAAGCGCACACGTGCATTAGAAGAATTATATAGTAAAGAAAAAGTGTTAGGGCGGCGGTTGGATGGTGAGCAAACACTAAGTGAAAATATTGCGGACCTTGGAGGACTGGCGATATCATTGGATGCGTTGAAGTTTGAGTTGGATAAAGCAGCGGTGAGCGATGAGGTCCGTCAGCGTGAGCTGCGGGAGTTTTTCCTTGGGTATGCAACGTCGTGGCGGGAGAAAAAACGGGTGGCGAAGGAGCAATTAAATTTGGTAGTGGATGTACATTCGCCGGCCAAGTATCGTGTCAATAACATCGTACGACATTTTCAAGAATGGTATGATGTGTTTGATGTGCGCGAAGGCGATGCTCTCTATTTGGCGCCTAATAAGCGAATTATAATTTTCTAATAGTAAAAGTTTGTTAGACCCGTGCGGATTTTAATTGGGCGTTTTCAATATGAGATTTAAGAAATGCTTCTTCTTCTTTCATATGTACAAGTAAAGATTTACATAAATTATATTTTTCTTCATTTGTATATTTTTTTGAAAGTATAATGTAATTATGATCATCAAATAAAGTTTCAGGAACTGACATATTATTAAAAATTCGTTTTTCTTCGCCTTTGGAATGGCAATCTAATGATTTTAAGAAGGGGTTGAAAATACTATCTGGGATCTGTTTGTTTTCATCATACAATTCAATGAAATACCTTGATGTAAAAGAAAACCTTCTGTGTGATAAATACCATTTTTTATATTGTGTTTTTTCCCAAAATTCCATCACTACTAAATATTCATTTAAATCTGCTTAGGTCTAAAGCTTCATACTATTAGGGGATGATGGTGGTGCGGCTGGTCCTAATTTAGGGGTCGTAGCAGCAGACTGTGTAGTTGGTGTGGGGGCAAGAGAACCTGTCTTGGGTGTGGTACTTGTAGATTGTGTTTTAGGGGTTGTGAGTGCAGACTGTGTCTTTGGCGTGCTGCCTGCAGACTGGGTCTTGGGTGTGGCTGTACCGCTCGGTGGAGCAGTACTACCTCGTATAGACGAGGTACTAGCAACCGCCGACTTTGGAGTGGCCGTACCTGAACCAACCGTCGCCCCCACACTGCGTGGTGTCGGAACTTCGCCAGCCTTTTTACGTTTGAATTCATTGACCAACTCATTCACCATGTCCTCTGTTCTGTAAATCCACACGTCTTCTGCACTCACCTTGAATGGAATACGCGTGGGACGACCAGATTTAAGTGAAAAATGTGGCTGCAACTTGGAAAAATAAAATACGATTTCGCCATCGGCAGCGTAAATCTTAATATCTTCTAATAGCATCCCATTACGTGCCATTACACCACGTACATTTGTATCATATATCTTGCCAAATTCAAGCTCAGTTAAGCATCGTATAGGCTCTTGTAGGCGTTTTTTATACTCTTCCACTGTTGCAGGAGCATCACGTGTATCTTCACGGAAATAATAATCCAGTAGTTTTTTAAAGGCTTGCATTGTAGGACACGCGGAATCTGTTTAGTTCGGGAGAATCATTAGGTCGGACAAACGCCAATACTCATACTGGCCATTTGGAAGGGGGCGCTTTACAATATAAGGCAGTCGCTTCTGCTCCAACTCCAGGCGAGCAATCTCGCGCACATCCGTGACATGGTCAGGGACTTGGATGTACGCCCGTGCGCCAAGGGACAGCTCGTTTGCACGCTGGCCAATAATACGTGTGCGTTCATACTTGGTCAAGAAGGGATATGTGCGGTGATGTTCATCCCCATTACTGCCGTCCGTAAAAGGTCCAGCCGGAAAGACTTTTAGGGCGAGTTTAGGCAACACCGCCTCCACATAATCTTGTACAAGTTCTGGATGGGCAGCATTGAGTCGCTTGAAGGTCACATCTTGGTCCTTCAATGCAAAGTCCGTCTTATCAATCTCCTCGCCGCCCTCTTCGTCAAACTGGTCCTCGGCGTAGTCGCCATCATCTTCAGGGTCTGGGCCTCCATATAGATCAGCGCTGCTTGACATGTGTGTTACTAACTGTATTTAGTTGCGTCTTAAATCAATTTTGCGGTGGCGCGTGGTACGCCAATTTGCAAGGGCGCGTGGCTATTCGGAAATGATGTCGGTGTTTTTTGGTCCGCGGGCGTCTAAAAATTGAGCGCGGTGTTCTAAAAGATGTCAGCCACCCAGCCTACACACGCCCCTATGTCCGCAATGCCCCACGCCCACGCCGATGAAGTTCCTGCCGCTGCCCCACTTGAGGAGCGCGCAGAGTATGTTGTAAAGGAATACAAGACCTTTGATGATATGGGACTCCCAGATGATATCCTTCGTGGAGTCTATGCCTTCGGGTTTGAAGTTCCCTCACCCATTCAGACACTTGCCATCCGTCCTATGATGGAGCGCAACGATATTATTGCCCAGGCCCAGTCGGGTACTGGCAAGACTGGTACCTTCTCTATTGGTGCCCTAACTGCCGTGGATCCTGCAATCAAGGAGCCACAGGTTCTCATTCTCGCCCCCACTCGTGAGCTCGCCAACCAGAGCGCCACAACTTGTAGTGGTGTCTCGGCCTACATGGGCATCAAGACTCATGTAGCCACTGGCGGACCTCCTATTGATGGTGATATCCGTGCGCTCCAACGGGGTACGCAGGTCATCGTCGGCACGCCTGGGCGCGTCTATGACCTGATTCGTCGTGGCGCACTCAAGCTCAGCAAGATGCGCTACCTCATTCTTGACGAGGCCGACCAGATGTTGGAGGACCGTTTCCGTGAGCAGGTCAAGTGCATCCTGGAGTTCCAGTTCCCCGCTACGTGCCGCATTGGTCTCTTCTCTGCGACGATGCCTCCTGAGGTGATGGAGGTCGCCGAGAAGTTCCTCCAGAACCCCGTGCGTATTCTCATTCCTCCTGAGAATGTGACCCTGGATGGTATCAAACAGTACTATGTCAATGTCGGCCCTGATGACAAGTACAAGTTTGACACTCTCCTAGACATCTACCAGCACCTTGTCATCTCCCAGCTCATCATCTTCGTGAATACCAAGAAGCGTGCGGAGTGGCTCGCGATGAAGATGCGCGAGAAGGGTTTCACCCTGGAGTGCATTCACGGCGAGATGGATGTTGCCGAGCGCAAGCAGCGTATGGACGACTTCCGTCGTGGTGTGTGTCGCGTGCTCATCTCCACTGACCTACTTGCCCGTGGCATTGACGTCCAGCAGGTGAGCATGGTGATTAACTATGAGCTCCCCACCCAGCACGAGAACTACATCCACCGCATTGGTCGCTCAGGCCGCTTTGGTCGCAAGGGTGTTGCAATCAACCTCATCTGTGACACAGAGGCCTCTATGATGGAGGAGATTGTCCGCTATTATGGGACCACGGTGAATGCGATTCCTGAGAACCCATCTGAGATGAACATTAACAATGGGCCTGCATAAATACGTGCATGGTGTTTGACAAAACCATATATTGAACTAATACACTCCAAATAACAAACAAACATTAATAGAATAATAATATTACACTATTACTGTTGTAATACCGTTGCATCTTAAAACATTTTTTTATGATTTACGTTTGATCACCGCTTGATGTCTGTGATGCATTTGTTGCCGACGCTACAAAATCCCGTGAACCGTTTGTTTCCTGCACGTGCGCAGAAAACTCCCGTATATCATGTCGGCAAAGTGGGCATCGTGGGCTTGTTTGAAAATGGCGGTCAATGCATTCACGATGGAACGAGTGGCCGCATGTACGAACCTGCCGTTGCGCTTGACCATCCGTAATAGCATCAAAACAAATCACACATGAATCGCGCGTAGAATTCGCGTCGGTCATAAATAAACGAGTGGCACGGTCTATTTGCTCTTGTGTTGGGCGAATAGGAATAGGGTTCATGAACGATGCAAGAATTTCGGCCCACGACTGCTCCTGGGCTGCAGGTGTGCGTTGGCGAGCAATAGGAGTATAATCCACAGTGGTCATATGTGGGCTGGTGTAATAGTTTGTATAAGTTGATGGATACCGTAAAACTGGAGTTGCATATAAACTAGAATTTCCACCTACGGGTGGCAAACTGAGGAGTCCAAGAATGGCAGTTAGGGTGTCATTGGTGTTGTCTTGTGCGGCGGTGTCTAGGAACGAGCGAACCGTAAATTGGGGAACATGGGATTCTTGGATTGGTGTTGTAGGGCTTGTTTGAGGACTTACATGAGGTGTTGCGCGAGGCGATGCTATACGAACAGTCGGCTCGCTGGTAGGTGTATTCATGCGATTCAGGGACTGATTGGATTCGTTACGCCAGCGATTATAAATCGCATTGCGACGCCCACGACGGCGATAATAATTGGCACTGTAGCGTTCATTTGTATCAGCGGTTGTGTCGGTGGTTTGGTATGAGCTGCCAGCGGATGACCCGTCAGATTCTCTTGTAGGCTGGTGATTTACAGTATCACGTGCATAAGAATTCGTAGCGGCGGGTACAGCCGATGTTGCACCAGTAGCCGCGTACATAGTTGTCGCGGCGTCGTACAAGTTATACACCTCGCGCATACGGCGGCGGATGTATTGGACTAAGTCATTGTTTTGGAATTGTGTTTGGTCATAGAGAATTGCTGGAAATAGCCTATGGAGTTCATCCAATAGGTAAGAGTTGTAATATGACATAAGTACCTTACTCCAGGACACTATAATTCGTGCCACAC
>JACCDO010381411.1_pt1 | contig 13956 bp, 13 predicted proteins | sample 7446101 | NCBI WGS metagenome assembly JACCDO01 (sample SAMN15323440, study PRJNA562643) | freshwater metagenome | isolation source: river surface water | place: USA:Blue River Watershed | collected 2017-08-16
CACGGTCAAGGGCTTCAAGGAGATCGTCGACGGCAAGCACGACGCGCTGCCGGAGCAGGCGTTCTACATGGTCGGCACCATCGACGAAGCCTTCGAGAAGGCGAAGAAGATCCAGTAAGACTTCGCATTCGGGCGTGATGCGTCGTTGCCGTGCTCGCTGGACGCGAGTCCAGCTCCGCGGCGCGCCTAGCCTGACGCCCGACTGCTCGCTTACTGAACCTTCTTCAACATTCGCTAAGGAAGATTGAACATGGCAACCCTCCACGTCGACGTGGTCTCCGCCGAAGAGCAGATCTTCTCCGGCGAGGCCAAGTTCGTCGCCCTGCCGGGCGAGAGTGGCGAGCTCGGCATCCTGCCGCAGCACACGCCGCTGATCACCCGCATCAAGCCGGGCGCGGTGCGCATCGAGCGCGCCGATGGCAGCGAAGAGTTCGTCTTCGTCGCCGGTGGCATCCTCGAAGTGCAGCCGCACCGCGTGACCGTGCTGGCCGACACCGCCATCCGCGGCAAGGACCTCGACGAAGCCAAGGCCTCCGAGGCCAAGAAGCTGGCCGAAGAAGCACTGAAGAACGCCAAGAGCGACATCGACCTCGCCAAGGCGCAAAGCGAACTGGCCATCCAGGCCGCCCAGCTCGCGGCGCTGCGGAAGTTCCTCAAGAAATAAGCAAGCCTCGGCAACGAGGCTGGCGCACAAAAGGCGACGGGGAAACCCGTCGCCTTTTTTCGTTACGGCGCTACCCTTGGTTCAGGTGGGAAAAGTCACGAACAGCAGCAGGTGGTGGAGCGCGCGTCCGCGTAGCATGCATCGCTTCGCAATGGCCTGACACCTGGCTGTCTAGGCGGCGCCGACGGAGCTTCCCAGATGATGAAGATCGTGACGTTGAAGTGGCTCGTCGCCGGCCTGACGAGTCTGCTGTCGGTCGTTGCTCTGGCCCAAGTGCCTTATTACTTCAACTACAACCCCGGGCCCACGCGGGGCACGAAGTGGATGGCCAAGCCCTCGGACGGTCAGGTGGAATCGTCCGCGTCCGTGCTGATGGGGGCGCCGCGCCCGGTGTGGGCGCGGGTGTGCTACAGCATCGGGCCGTCCGACAGTTCGGTCACCGTCTACGCGCAGACGCGCAACGCTGAACCGAAGTCATCTGAAATTGCCTGGGGTGGCTGTACCGACGTGTTCGGCACCAGCATCTGGATCGGCAATCCCCACGGCCAGGTCGTGGGGGGCTACTACGGCGTTGCTCCCGCAACGCCAGGAGACTGAACCTGGTATCCGTCTCGGTTGGGCCTCTGCCTGCCCACGCTTCAACACGCTCTTGATCACCTGGAGGAACTCATGACTGCATTCAGCGCACTGCGCACCACTGGTATCGCTCTTAGCCCCCTGCTGCTGGCAGGTTGCCTGGCCACGGCACCCAAGATGGGCGAGGACAAGGGCACGGTGTCTGGCGCCGCTGGCGGTGCGACGGCGGAGAACCAGAACAGTTCTTTGGAGCGTTGTGACGAAACGCTGGGCACCATCACGCTGCAGGAAGACACCCAGGCGCCTTGGTGGGCCCAACTGCGCGAGCGTCAACTGGGTTCCACGATCCCGGTCCTGCGTCTGATGATCCAGCAGAGCAACTGCTTCGTGGTCGTCGAGCGCGGCCGTGCGTTTGCGAACATGGAGCGCGAGCGCGCGCTGATGCAGTCGGGCGAAACCCGCAGCGGCAGCAACTTCGGCCAGGGTCAGATGGTGGCAGCCGACTACACGCTGAGCCCCGAGATCCAGTTCTCCGGCAAGACCGGCGGCGGCGGGGGCGGCTTCGGTACCGGCGCGATCGGCCTGCTGACGGCCGTCGCGGCGAGCGTCAACAAGAACGAGGCGTCGACCACCTTGCTGCTGGTGGACAACCGCTCGGGTGTGCAGATCTCGGCGGCCGAAGGCACGGCGAAGAACTTCGACTTCGGCGTTGGCGGCTTCAGCTTCCTCGGCAACAGCGCCGTGGGCGGCGGTGCCTACGCGAAGACGCCCCAAGGCAAGGTGATCGTGGCGGCGTTCGCGGACTCCTTCAACCAGATGGTCAAGGCGCTGCGCAATTACAAGGCGCAGATGGTGAAGGGTGGGCTGGGTACCGGTGGCCGCCTGGGCGTTCAGGGCGGCTCGACACCGGCGTCCAAGGAAGTCGACGCTGCCGCTGCGCCGGCGCCAGCTCCCAAGCCCGCTGCAAAGCCCGCAGCCAAGCCGGCGCCGAAGCCGGCCGCCAAGCCGGCCGCGCAGGCGGCTCCGGCACCGGCGAAGACCAACTGAAGCTGGCTCATTCGTCGCTGGACGCAAACGTCCGGCAAGTGCTTCGACAGGGCGATGGCACCAGGGGCCATCGCCCTTTCTCGTTTTGCGGGCCTGGTGCGGTGGGCCGGTGATTTGACACGGAACGCGGGTCGGGCCAGAACCTACACTGCCCGGCTCAACAAATTTGAGGGAGAACCATGACGAACACGAAGATTGCCGGCGGCATGCTGACTGTGGCGGCGCTGGCTGCGACGTTGGCCGGCTGCGCCGCCACCGAACAGTCCCGCACGCTGGAAGTGCCCAAGGTGGCCGCGGCCACGGCGCCGGCCTATCAGGGCGTTCGCGCGCCCATCGCCGTCGGCCGTTTCGACAACCGCAGCAACTATCAGCGCGGCATCTTCTCGGACGGCGTCGACCGCCTGGGCGCGCAAAGCAAGACCATCCTGGTGTCGCATCTGCAGCAGACCAACCGCTTCAACGTGTTGGATCGCGACAACCTCGAAGAGGCCAAGCAGGAAGCGCAATTCAAGGGCGCGGCGCAGTCCATCAAGGGTGCGGACTATCTCGTGACGGGTGCCGTCAGCGAGTTCGGGCGCAAGGAAGTCGGCGACCGGCAGCTGTTCGGCGTGCTGGGGCGCGGCAAGTCGCAGGTGGCGTATGCCAAGGTCACGCTGAACATCGTGAACCCGGCGACCTCCGAGGTCGTCTACTCCGTGCAGGGCGCGGGCGAATACAGCCTGTCCGAGCGCGAAGTGCTCGGCTTCGGCAGCACCGCCAGCTACGACGCCACCCTGAACGGCAAGGTGCTGGATCTGGCCGTCCGTGAGGCCGTCAACGCGCTGACCGCTGGTATCGACAGCGGCGCCTGGAAGCCGGTGAAGTGAGCGCGCCCATGAAAGCCTTGATCGCCATGGCGACGTTGGCGCTGGTGGGCTGCGCGCAGCCACCCAAGCCCCTCTATCAGTGGGAGGGTTACCAGCCCGCCCTGTACCAGCATCTGAAGTCTGACGGTGCCGATTCCGGCGCTCAGATCCAGAAGCTGGAAGCCCAGCTGCAGAAGAACGCGGCGACCGGTGCGGTGACGCCCCCGGGCATGCGCGCGCATCTGGCGCTGCTGTACACGCGTGCCGGCGACGATGTCGCCGCCCGGCGACTGCTCGAGGAGGAGCGTGCCAGCTTCCCGGAATCCGCTGCCTACGTGGACTTCCTGCTGAAGCCCAAGAACAAGGATGCCGCGCAGAGCGCTGCCGCCACGCCGCCCGCTGCTGCGGCGAGCCAATCGAAGATCTGACGGAGGCCCGCAAATGAATCAGTTGTTCCAGGCATTGCGCCGCTGGGGTGCCATGGCTGCGGGTGCGGCTGCGTTGCTCGTGCTGCAAGGCTGCGCCACGCCGGCCAAGCCGTATGACTACGCGGCCTTTCACGCTGCCAAACCCGCCTCCATCATCGTGCTGCCGCCCGTCAATGCGACGCCGGAGGTGCTGGCAACGCCCGGCGTGATGGCGCAAGTGACGCTGCCGCTTGCCGAGTCCGGCTACTACGTGCTGCCCGTGTCGCTGGTGGACGAGACCTTGAAGCAGAACGGCGTCCTGACGGCCGACGAGGCGCAGTCGATTGATCGGACGAAGCTGCGGGAGATCTTCGGCGCCGACGCGGGGCTCTATCTGAAGGTGACCCGCTACGGCTCGGTCTACCGCGTCATCAACAGCGAGACGGCGGTCACGCTGGAGGCTCGGCTGGTGGACCTGCGCAGCGGCCAGCTGTTGTGGGACGGCAGCGCCTCGGCGTCCAGCGCCGAGCAGAACAACAACAACCAGGCCGGGTTGGTGGGCTTGCTGGTGAAGGCGTTGGTGGAGCAGATCGTGGCGTCGACCACGGACAAGAGTTACCCGATTGCCGGCATTGCCAGCGACCGCCTGCTGGGCGCTGGCCGCCCGAACGGGCTGCTGTTCGGCCCGCGTTCGCCGCGCTATGGCAAGCCCGAGGGTGGCAAGTCCGGCGGCTGATAATTCAGCACCGCCGCGAGCAGCCGCCTGAACGGGCGGCTGTTTTCATTTGTCCGTCCGAATTGCCATGACTCCAACCGCATCCCCCGACATCGTTGAACTGGTGGCGCCCGACGGTGCCACCGCCACCTTGGCCCTTCACGGGGGGCATTTGCTGTCCTGGCGGCCTGCCAACTCGCCCGAGCAGCTCTACCTGTCGCCGCGCAGCGAATACGCGAGTGGCAAGGCGATCCGGGGCGGTGTGCCGGTGTGCTTCCCGCAGTTCGCCGAGCGCGGGCCGCTGCCAAAGCATGGCTTCGCGCGCACGCTGCCTTGGGAGCTGGTGAGCCGGGAGGTCGGCAAGGAGGACGCGCTCGCCGTGCTGCGCCTGCGTGACAGCGACGCCACGCGGGCGATCTGGCCGCATGCCTTCGAGCTGGAGCTCAGCGTGCGCGTGTCCGGCAAAACGCTGGACATCGAGCTCGCCTGCGAGAACAACGGCGAAGCCGCGTTGCAGTTCACAACCGCGCTGCACACCTATCTGCGCGTGGCGGATCTGGACGACGTCAGCGTCGAGGGTCTGGCCGGCCTGCGCTACTTCGACAGCATCAAGCAGGCCGAGGCGCTGCAGCGCATGGATTTGCTGCTGACCGGCGAGAAGGGCGTGCTGGACCTGGACCGCATCTACTTCGGCGTCAAGGAGAAGCCGCTGCTGGTGGCCGAGAACCGCCGTCAGGTCGTCATCACGCAGCAAGGGTTCGACGACGCGGTGATCTGGAACCCCGGCCCCGAGCGCTGCGCCAAGCTGACGGACATGCCGCCGCAGGGGTGGTCGGAGATGCTGTGCGTGGAGGCGGCCAACATCGGTCGCCCCATCGAATTGCAGCCCGGCGACAGCTGGGTGGGTCGCCAGAGCCTGAGCTTGCTCTGAATCAGGGGCAGGGCTTGGGGGCCCGCCGATAATCCGGCGATGTTCGCCCCCCTGCAAAACGACACCTTCCTGCGCGCCTGCCTGCGCCAGCCCACCGAACACACGCCCGTCTGGCTGATGCGCCAGGCCGGGCGCTACCTGCCGGAATATCGCGCCACGCGCGACAAGGCGGGCAGCTTCATGGGGCTGGCCACCAACACGGACTACGCGACCGAGGTGACGCTGCAGCCGCTGGAGCGCTTCCCGCTCGACGCGGCCATCCTGTTCAGCGACATCCTGACCGTGCCCGACGCGATGGGCCTGGGCCTGTCGTTCCAGCAGGGCGAGGGGCCGAAGTTCGCGAAGGTGGTGCGTGACGAGGCGGCCGTCGCGGCGCTGGAAGTGCCGGACATGGGCAAGCTGCGCTATGTGTTCGACGCGGTCACCTCCATCCGCAAGGCCTTGAACGGCCGCGTGCCGCTGATCGGCTTCTCCGGCAGCCCGTGGACGCTGGCCTGCTACATGGTGGAAGGCGGCGGGTCCGACGACTACCGGCTCGTCAAGAGCCTGATGTATTCGCGCCCGGACCTGATGCATCGCATCCTGGACATCAACGCCCGCGCCGTTGCTGCCTACCTGAACGCGCAGATCGAGGCCGGTGCGCAAGCCGTCATGGTGTTCGACTCCTGGGGCGGCGTGCTGGCGGACGGCGCGTTCCAGCAGTTCAGCCTGGCCTACTCGCGCCAGGTGCTGGCGGCGGTCAAGACCGAGCACGACGGCGTGCGCATCCCGCGCATCCTGTTCACGAAGGGCGGCGGGCTGTGGCTGGACGAGATCGCCGGTGCCGGCTCCGACGTCGTGGGGCTGGACTGGACCGTGAACCTCGGCGCCGCCCGCGCGCGCGTGGGCGACCGTGTCGCGCTGCAGGGCAACCTCGACCCCAACGTGCTGTTTGCACCGCCTGACGCCGTGCGCGCCCAGGCGCGGGCCGTGCTGGACAGCTTCGGCAAGCCGGCGGCGGGCAGCGGGCACATCTTCAACCTGGGGCATGGCATCAGCCAGTTCACGCCGCCGGAGAGCGTTGCCGCCTTGGTGGATGAGGTGCACAACTACTCGCGGCGTCAGCGCGCAGAGGCCTGAACGGGTCGTGACATCCGCACTTGCCCTGGGACTTATCCCCAATTCTCGGGATGCGACGCGACCGCTCGAAAATTGCTGCGGCGCACATGATCGTTTTCCCTTGCTGATGCTAAGTCGTTGATTTTAAAGGGATGCCCCAAAGGTGGGCGGCGCCAGCTAACGGGCTGGCACGCGGCACGCCGCGGCGAGCGCCAGCGTTGTTCCTCGTTTTGCTCACAAACTTATCCACAGATTTTGTGGGCAACCCAAGAAGCCTTTTCAATCATGGACTTGCCGCCGGTTCCTGAGTCAGAGCTTCATGAAGTGCGCGGAGTCAGCCGTGGTTGAAGCGCCGACGGGTTTGGTGGTGCGCGTGGCGGTGGACGCGCCGCAGCACAGCGGGCTGAATGCGCCGCTTGACTATGCGAGTGAGCGGGTGCTCGCCTCTGGCTCGCTGGTGCGGGTGCCGCTGGGCAAGCGCGAATTGCTGGGCATCGTCTGGCCTGGTGACGCCATCGGCGAGCCAGCGCCCGCGCTGCGCCCCGTGACGGCGGTCTTCGACGCGCTGCCGCCGCTGGGCCCGGCCTGGTGCCGCCTGCTCGATTTCGCCGCCGGTTACTACCAGCGCAGCGTCGGAGAACTCGCCAGCGCCGTGCTGCCGCCGCAGTTGCGGGAGTTGTCGCCCGAGCAGTTGTCGGCCCGCTTGCGCAAGTTGCACAAGAAGCCCGCGCGAGCTGCCGCCGCTGAGCCCGTCAGGCCGGCGCTGGCCGCCGAGCAGGCCGAGGCGGTCGCCCGCATCCAGGCGCAGCTGGCGGCGCCGTCGCCCAAGCCCATGCTGCTGTTCGGCGTCACCGGCAGCGGCAAGACCGAGGTGTATCTGCGTGCCGCCGAGGCCGCGTTGGCGTCGGGGCGGCAGGTGCTGGTGCTGGTGCCCGAGATCAACCTGACGCCGCAGCTCGAAGCCCGCTTCACCGAACGTTTTGCCGCGTTGCTGCCCGAGCCGCTGGCCATCGTGTCTTTGCACAGCGCGCTGACGCCGGCCCAGCGGCTGCAGAACTGGCTGGCAGCCCACCTCGGCCGTGCGCGGCTGGTGCTGGGCACGCGGCTGGCCGTGTTCGCGTCGTTGCCTGATCTGGGGCTCATCGTCGTCGACGAGGAGCATGACCCGTCCTACAAGCAGCAGGACGGCGCCCGCTACTCCGCCCGCGATCTGGCTGTCTGGCGCGCGCACGACGCCAAGGTGCCCGTCGTGCTGGGCTCGGCCACGCCGTCGCTGGAGAGCTGGCAGCACGCCGAGAGCGGGCGGTACGAGCGCCTGACGTTGACCACGCGCATTGGCGGCGGCGCCTTGCCGCGCGTGAAGCTGTTCGACATGAAGGCGCTGCCGCCGTCGGCGGGGGTGACGACGGCATTGACGGCGCCTCTGCTGGCCGCGCTGAAGGAGCGGCTGGACCGCGGCGAGCAAAGCCTGGTGTTCCTGAACCGCCGTGGCTACGCGCCGGTGCTGCATTGCGGCGAGTGCCAGTGGAAGAGCGATTGCCCGCACTGCAGCGCGTGGCGCGTCTTCCACAAGCGGGACCGCACGCTGCGCTGCCATCACTGCGGCTTCACCGAGCGCGTGCCGCAGGCCTGCCCCAACTGCGGCAACCACGACATCGCGCCCCTCGGCCGTGGCACCGAGCGGCTGGAGGAGCAACTCGCCGAAGCGCTGCCCGGCGCCCGCGTGATGCGCATCGACGCCGACTCCACGCGCCGCAAGGGTGAGCTGGAGGCGCAGCTGCAGGCTGTGCACGACGGTGACGTGGACATCCTCGTCGGCACGCAGATGATCACGAAGGGGCACGACTTCCGCCGCATCCGCTTCGTGGCCGCCGTGAACCCGGACGGCGCGCTCTTCAGCAGTGACTTTCGCGCACCGGAGCGCTTGTTCGCGCTGCTGATGCAGGCGGGCGGCCGCGCCGGTCGCGATGCGGCCGGCGAGTCTCCCGCCGAGATGTGGGTGCAGACCTGGCATCGCGACCATGCGCTCTACCAGGCGCTGGCGCGGCACGACTACGTCCGCTTTGCACGGGACCAGCTCGCCGAGCGGCAGTCGGCCGGCCTGCCGCCGTTCGCCCATCTCGCGTTGCTGCGCGCCGAGGCCCGCACGGCGGAGGCGGCCCAGGCCTTCCTGGCGGCCGCCGCCGAACTGATGCAGGACGACGGGGTGCTGGTCTATCCGCCCGTGCCGCATGCCGTGGCGCGCGTGGCGGACGTGGAGCGCATGCAGATGCTGCTGGAGGCCCCGCAGCGCGGCCGCCTTCAGGCGTGTCTGCGGGCTTGGGTGCCGGCGCTCATCGCGCTCAAGCGAGAACGTTCCGCCGAATTCCGCGCGGTGCTGCGGTGGGCCGTGGACGTCGATCCGTTGGCGATTTAGTGATGCAGTGTGCTGGCCAGCGCCGTGGCGCGGCGCTGCTGCTCCTGCCGGCGCAGGTGCCTGACGACCGGGCGTGACAGCGCAACGCCCACCACGCCCAACAGGATCAGCCACTGGCCCGGTTCGAACGGGACCGCCAGCGAGTCGACGCCTGAGGCATCGTCGGTCGAGCCCATGGCCTCGGCCCAAGGGCTGCCGTCGGTGATGGTGGGCAGTGTGGCCTGCGAGAGTCGGCCGGCATCTGCCAGCACGGCGACGCGGGCGTCGTCGGTCGGCTCTTTGGGCTCACGGGGCGCGCCAGCCAGCGTGGTGGAGCTGAGGGCAGCGAGGGCGGCAGCAAGGATCAGGGCTTTCATGGCGCGTGCTCACCGTGAGTCAGGACGGAAACGCATTGTTCTCAGACTAACGTGGCGAGGGTGTGAAGACTTCACGCGCTCAGGGGGCCCCCCCGTGAATGAGCGACTCAGCCTAGGAGGCTGTCGGGCTTTGGGCCTGGAGCGCGTTGGGCCTCCTAGATCCGGTAGTCGAGCAAGCCCGAGGGGCGGGCGAGGCGGGTCGCTGGCAAGGGGCGCCGCGCCGGCTTTTGCGCAACGGCTGACTGCCGTCAGTGCCCCTTAGGCTCAGTCCTTCGCCGTGTCGATGCGGGCCGCGGCCTTGGCGGCGAGCTCGGCCCGCATGCGTTTGAGCTTCTCGCGCGGGTCCTCACGGGTGCCGCCTTCGTCCAGCTTCATTTCCGCCAGGAAGCGGCTGGGAATGCCGACGACGGTGTCGCGGCCTTTCTTGCGCCGGCGCAGCGTGGAGACGGCCAAGGTCGTGCGCGCGCGGGTGATGCCGACATACATCAGGCGGCGCTCCTCCTGCAGGGCCTCGGCCGTCAGCTCGGCTTCCTCGCGCTTGAACGGCAGCAGCCCTTCGTTGACGCCGGCCAGCACGACGTGCGGCCACTCCAGGCCCTTGGAGGCGTGCAGCGTGGTGAGCGTGACCTGGTCCTGGTCGTCGCCACGTTCGGCGAGCGACAGGATGACCGAGATGGTCTGCGCCACGTCCAGCACGCTCTGCTTGGGCTCGGTGAAGCTGACGCCGCCTTCCTCGCTGTGCTGGCCGCCGCAGCGCTTGGACACCCAGTCGACGAAGTCCAGCACGTTGCCCCAGCGGGCCTGCGCGACCTTCTCGTTTTCCTCGTTGTCGACCAGGTGCTGCTCATAGCCGATGTCCTTGAGCCACTCCATCAGCAGGGCGTGGGCCGCCGTGTGGCCCTCGGTGTGCTTGGCCTTGTATTGCAGCTCGTTCACGGCGCGACCGAACTCGTGCAGGCTCTCCAGGCCCCGCTTGGTGACGGCGCTGGCCAGGCTCTCGGAGAAGAGCGCCTCGAACATGCTGCATTTCCACTGGGCCGAGAACGTGCTCAGCGCGCCCAGCGTCGTGTGGCCGATGCCGCGCTTGGGCGTCGTGACCGCACGCAGGAAGGCCGGGTCGTCGTCCTGGTTCACGAGCAGTCGCAGCCAGGCGCACAGGTCCTTGATCTCGGCCTTGTCGAAGAAGCTCTGGCCGCCGGACACCTTGTAGGGGATCTGCGCACGGCGCAGCGCCTGCTCGAACACGCGCGCCTGGTGGTTGGCGCGGTAGAGGATGGCGAAGTCCTTGAAGTTGGGGCCTTTGCCGTCGCCGCGCAGCTGCTGGATGCGCGCGACGGCGCGTTCGGCCTCGTGCTCCTCGCCATCGGCCTCCAGCAGGGCGATGGGCTCGCCGTCGCCGTACTCGCTCCACAGCTTCTTCTCGAACAGCTTGGGGTTGCCGGCGATGACGTTGTTGGCAGCGCGCAGGATGCTGCCGGTGGAGCGGTAGTTCTGCTCCAGCGGAATGACCTTCAGCGCCGGGTAGTCCTGCGGCAGGCGCTTGAGGTTTTCGATGGTGGCGCCGCGCCAGCCGTAGATGCTTTGATCGTCGTCGCCCACGGCGGTGAACATGCCGCGCTCGCCCACCAGCGCCTTCAGCAGCTCGTACTGCACGGCGTTGGTGTCCTGGTATTCGTCCACCAGGACGTAGCGCAACTTGTTCTGCCACTTCTCGCGCGCTTCGGTGTCGGTGGTCAGCAGTTTCAGCGGCAGCGTGATGAGGTCGTCGAAGTCCACCGCCTGGTAGGCGGCCAGGCGTTCCTGGTAGCGCACCATCACGGCGGCGGCCGCGCGCTCGTCATCGTCCGCGGCGATCTGCGCCGCCTGCAGCGGGCCGATGCCTTGGTTCTTCCACAGCGAGATGGTCCATTGCCAGCGCTGCGCCTGCTTGGCGTCGGTCGTGCCGCCAGCGTCCTTCAGCACGTTGAGCACGTCGTCGCTGTCGAGGATGGAGAACTGCTCCTTCAGCCCGACACGCGTGCCCTCTTCGCGAAGCAGGCGCACGCCCAGCGAGTGGAAGGTCGAGATGGCCAGGTCCTTGGCGGCCTTCTTGCCCACCAGATGCTGGGCGCGCTCGCGCATTTCCTGCGCGGCCTTGTTCGTGAACGTGATGGCGGCGATCTGGTTGGCGCGGTAGCCCGACTGCAGCAACTGCCAGATCTTGGTCGTGATGACCTTGGTCTTGCCCGAGCCTGCGCCGGCGATGACGAGGCAGGGACCGTTGAGGTGGTGAACGGCGGCGAGTTGGGCCGAGTTGAGGCCGGCGGAGGGCGGGGCGGAGGAAGACATGGAAAGCAGGAACTGGGCGGGCCGTGCGCCGTGCCGACGCGGGACGGATGCGCTGTGGCGATGCGTGCGTGGCGCGGCGCCGTGCGGGCGACCCGCCACCGTGCGCCTGGGATGCGCGGCGGCCATCATGCCATGCGCGCCGCGCCGGCCCCCAGCGCCCTCGCGCCCAGCGCCAGCGTGATGAACAGGCCTAACTCAGCCGCGTGGCGGCGCCGGGCGCAGCCAGCGCTTCCACCAGGGGCGCGGCTTCGGCGATTCGGCCGCCGCCGTTGCCCGAGAGGGGCTCAGGCTCAGCCATTCCCTCAGATCATCGGCGAGCCCCTCCGCGCCTCGCGTGCGCAGCTCGGGGGACTCGGCCATGGACGAGCGCAGCAGGCTGTCGAGCTTGAGTTGCTGCTGCTCGTGCATCTGTGGCCAGGTCTCGGTCACGCTGCCGCGTCGCGGGGCCGGGCCTTTGGGGGTGTCCTCCCAGCCGCAGATCAGCAGCCGCGCCAGCGCGCCGAGGCCGTAGACCTCGCTGGCCAGGCTGGGCGGCTCGCCGTTGCGGCATTCCGGCGCCAGAAAGGCAGGCGCCGCGCCCAGGCTCAGGCCGCGGTCGAAGGGGTCGGTGGGATCGGGAATGCGGGCCAGGCCCAGGCCCATCAGGCGCACGGCGCCGTCCGGGCCGATCCAGATCATGGCCGGGTCCACCTCCGCCAGCAGCCACCCCTGCTGGTGCGCGGAGCGCAGGGCCTCGCACAGCTGCACCAGCAGCTCGATGCGTTCGCGCAGCCCGAGGCCAGGCAGGCGGGGCAGCAGCGGCTCGCCGTGTTCGCCCTGCAGGATGAGATAGGGATGGGCGTCCGGCGTGACGCCGCTGTCGCTGGGCACGGCGATGTGCGGGTGTTGCAGCCGGGCGAGATCGACCGCCTGATCGGCATAACGCAGCATCACGCCGGCGCCGAGGTCGCTGCGGCTCAGCACGAGGACGGCCGCCTTTTGCGCCGTGGCCAGCCCGTGATGGGCGCTGTACCACTGGCCGGCGTGAGCCTGCTCGCCGTCGGGCAGGGGATTGTCCAGCCGCCATACGCCCAGCACCTGGTCTGCATCCAGCGTGGCGGCGGCAGGCGGTGGCAGGGAGAGGTTGGGCATGCGCATGGCGCTGAATATTAGGGGTGTCCCGGAGGCTGGCGCCAGCCCCCGCGCGCATCAACGGCGGCGACGGCCACGCGCAGGACGCCGATACTCGTCCGCCAGCATGGTTGATGTTCTCGCGACCACCTTTCCGTTCTTCGCGCTGGTGCTTTGCGGCTGGCTGGCTGCGGAATGGGGGCGCCTGCCGGACAACGCCATTCCCGGGTTGAACGGCTTCGTGCTGTTCTTCGCCCTGCCTTGCCTGCTGTTCCGTTTCGGGCGCGACACGCCGCTGCTGCAACTGCTCCATCCCGCGCTGCTGGGCGTCTATGCGCTGGCGGCGTTGCTCATCGTGTTCTTCACGGTGGCCGTCACGCTGTCGCCGCGCGTGGGCATGAAGGACGCCGCGATGGGCGCGCTCGTGGCGGCCTTCCCGAACACCGGCTTCATGGGGGTGCCGTTGCTCGTCGCGCTGCTCGGTAACTCAGCGGCCGGCGTTGTCATCGGCACCATCCTGGTCGACCTGTTCGTGACCAGTTCGGTCTGCCTCGCGCTGGCACGGGCGGGCACCAACCTGCGCGCCGAGCGCTTGGCATTTGTGCAGGCGCTGCAGGCCGCTGGCTCCAATCCGCTGCCCTGGGCCATCGCGGCCGGCGCGGCCGCCGGGGCCTTGGGGCTCAGCCTGCCCGGGCCGCTGAACCGCACGGTGGCGATGCTGGCGGATGCCGCATCGCCGGTGGCCTTGTTCACCATCGGCGCGGTGCTGAGCCGCGCGGGCCGCGTCAACCGGGCGGCGGGGCGCGAGACACCGGCCGCCCACTACCTGGGCGTGGCGGCCATCAAGCTGGTCGTGCATCCGGCGCTGGTGTTCGCGCTGGCAGCGGCAGCACGGTGGCTTGGTGCGCCGTTGTCGCATGGGCAGGTCGTGGCGCTGACGCTGGCCGCCGCGCTGCCGAGCGCCAGCAATGTGTCACTGCTGGCCGAGCGTTATGGTGCCGACAACGGCCGCATCGCCCACATCATCCTGGCGTCGACGGCGTTGGCCTTCGTGAGCTTCAGCCTGCTGGCGGCGCTGCTGGTCGACGCGCGCTGAGCGTTGGCCGGTGTGGCGCGCGCCGTCAACGCGGGCCGGGCAGGTCGATCGACACGCGCAGGCCGCCGCCGTCGCGGTTGACCAGCGTGACACGGCCATCGTGCGCCTCGGCGATCTCGCGCACCAGCGCCAGCCCCAGGCCCGTGCCGCCTTGCGCGCTGCCACGGCTGCCCGGCTCCGCACGCTTGGTCGAATAGAACGGCAACAGCGCCTGGGCCAGCACGGCCGCGCTCATGCCAGGGCCGCGGTCCAGCACCTCGATGCGCTGCTCGGTCGCCGTCTGCGTCAGTCGCAACGTGACCTCGTCGGTGGCGCTGCCGGACTCGTGCGCGTTCTTGATCAGGTTCAGCAGCGCCTGCTCGATCTG
>JACCDO010308733.1_pt1 | contig 13954 bp, 14 predicted proteins | sample 7446101 | NCBI WGS metagenome assembly JACCDO01 (sample SAMN15323440, study PRJNA562643) | freshwater metagenome | isolation source: river surface water | place: USA:Blue River Watershed | collected 2017-08-16
AAATAATGAATTCGGATTTGATTATTTAAGAGACAACATGGCCTGGTCCCCAGCAGATCGTGTCCAACGTGGTTATAACTTCGCAATTGTTGACGAAGTAGATTCTATTTTGATTGACGAAGCAAGAACTCCTTTAATTATCAGCGGTCCAGTTGATGGCACAAATGCTTATTATAAAGACTTTGCTCGAATTGTTAGCACAATGCAGCCTGGAAAAGATTATGAAGTAGATATTCGTAAAAGAACTGTAGGTGTTTTAGAAGAAGGCATCGCCACAGTTGAAAAATCTCTTAAAATTGACAACCTTTATGAATCTGTTAATACTCCTTTAATTGGTTATTTAAATAATGCTCTAAAAGCAAAAGAATTATTCAAACGAGATAAAGACTATGTAGTAATGAATGGTGAAGTATTAATTGTTGATGAACACACTGGAAGAATGCTTCAGGGACGTAGATATAACGAAGGTATGCATCAAGCCATTGAAGCTAAAGAAAATGTTGAAATCAAACAAGAAAATCAAACTTTAGCAACAATTACCCTACAAAACTATTTCAGAATGTATTCAAAGCTTTCCGGTATGACTGGTACGGCGATGACAGAAGCTGCAGAATTCGACAAGATTTACAAACTCGGAGTAGTTCAAATTCCAACCAATAAATCAATGATTAGAAAAGATCAATCAGATTTAATTTACAGAACCGAAGAAGCAAAATTTATTGCTGTCGTAGAAGATCTATTTGCCAGACATGAAAAGGGTCAACCAGTATTAGTGGGAACAACTTCTGTTGAAAGATCAGAATATTTAAGCGGTTTACTAAAAAAGCGCGGCATTCCGCACGAAGTATTGAATGCTAAGAATCACGAACGCGAAGCTGCAATTGTTGCGCAAGCTGGTCGAAAAGGTTCAGTAACCGTTGCTACGAACATGGCAGGTCGAGGAACCGACATCATGTTGGGTGGAAATCCTGAATTCCTGGCAAATGCTGCGTTGATGCAAAAAGGTTTGGATCCTGAAGTTGATTTAGATGCTTACAACCACGCTTATATAGAAGAAGTAAAACTTGCTGCTCAAAGAGTTGAAGCAGAACATAATGAAGTATCTGCCTTAGGTGGACTTTATGTTTTGGGAACTGAAAGACATGAATCAAGACGAATTGATAATCAGTTAAGAGGAAGATCTGGTCGTCAAGGAGATCCTGGTGAATCAAGATTTTACCTCTCTTTACAAGACGAACTCATGCGAAGATTTAAGGGTGAATTGGTTGATGCATTTTTAAGAAGATTTAACGTTCCGGATGATGTCCCTATTGAAGCTAAAATGGTTACAACAGCCATCAGAAATGCTCAAACACAAGTTGAACAACAAAACTTTGAAATTAGAAAAAACGTTCTTAAATACGACGAAGTATTAAACAAACAGCGCCAAGTAATTTATGCCGAACGATCAAGAGTTTTAGAAGGCCAAGATTTATCTGATCAAATACTTGAATTTATTGATGAAACGATTCAAGCCTACGTACTGGCTGCAACTAGTGAAGGTTACCCAGAGCAATGGGATCTAGATCAATTAATACTTGCACTTAAGAATCTTTATCCAATTGCTATCTCTTTAGAAACTTTAAAACAGCAAAATGGTGGCTCTCTTGATCAAGAAGTATTGTTAGATGCCTTTAGAAAAGATGCTGCTCAAGCTTATAGAACAAGAGAAGCACTATTAACTCCAAAAGTTATGCGTGAATTAGAGCGCCAGGTAGTGCTAAGTGTGCTCGATAGAAAATGGCGTGAACATTTATATGAAATGGATTACTTACAAGAAGGTATCGGACTTCGCGCTATGGGTCAAAGGGATCCTTTAGTTGAATACCAAAAAGAAGGTTACGACTTATTTGTTGCCATGATGGAAGCAATCAAAGAACAAGTTGTTGGATTCACATTTAACGCACAGGTTCAAGTTCAGGAAAATCAAGAATCAGTTGAGGCAAAAGGTTTCACTAAAGTTGAGAAACAACAAAATCTTTCCTATAGCGCACCTTCTATTGATGGCGAAGTATCTCCTGGTTCTCCAGTAGTTAAAGCAAGTGGAGTTGCTGAAGTTGGCAGAAACGAACTTTGTCCTTGTGGTTCAGGAAAGAAATATAAGCGTTGTCACGGAGCAAATAACTAAGCAACTAAAAGTTGGGTGCAACGCCAACGATCATTTTCTGCTTCTAGTCTTAAGCCCATTCCTCGTCCTCGAATACCTTTTTGTATGACAGCAGTAGCTTCTACTACTTTTTCATTAGGCGTCTCTATTCTTAAAGTTCTAACAAATGGTCTTGATCTTTTTGCATGTAATTCATTTTTTGGTTGAATTTGTCTGTCTATTTCCCGATAAACATCAAAAGATACCCACCGCATTAATTGAAATACTGGTCTTTCACCGACCAATACCTCAGCAATCCCGGTAGCTAATTGTTTTGTCCATGCTTCAGGCTCTGGTAATCCATTAACAGTTTTGTATGAGTAGTTTGGCCTATTGGGAGAAATCGACATTTGTAAATCAATTTCTGTTTGAATCCATTTGCTTGCATTAATTGCTACTGGGCTTAAGTGCAAAAGAACTTGACCTATTGTTTGTTTTTCACTCTTTATTATCTTCAATTAATCTCCCCATGATTATTTTGAAAATTGAGAGTCAAAGATGAAATAGAAATCAATATTGGTCAAACTATGTAATCCTTTTGGTTTATTAGGACATATTTGTCCCATTTAGATTGATGCAAGGAAATAAGTATTTAAGAATGCTGGGGTGAATGATAATTATCTTTTTGAACTAGAGCGAAATCTTGAACTACAGGCAACGAGTTTCCTGATGCAAAAAGATAGCTTTTCAATTCAGTCCCAGATTAGAACTGAACACTTTCAACAAACTTTACTCGACCGATTAAGAGCGAAAGCAAATAATGAATTAACAATAGAAGTCAAATTTTTGGGAAGTGTTACAGGAATATTATTAGAAATTGCTGCAGATCACATTTGTTTGAAAATTGGGGATAAAGAATTAGCAATTCCAATTTGGGCTATTCAATCAATTAAAGATTTGGGTAATAAATCGATTCCGCCAACAATTCTTCAAAGTAAATGGAATTTTCAATCATTCTTAAGGTCGAGTCAAATAGAACAGATCCAGATTGCAGTTCATTTCGAAAGCAAAAACGTAATTCCAGGAAAAATAATTGGAGTTTACTTAGATCATTTTGATATTAGTTCCGACAACTTCATGATCTCAATCCTAAATCAAAACGTTATCTACATTAGTAAAGATAGAGATATTGATGATTAAATTAAAGAAAAGTAGGATAAAAAAATCTAATAATTTAAGACTAAAGAATTCTCAAAAAATCTACATGATCGTGGGTTTAGTTACATCACTATTAGCTAGTTTGGCTCTTTATTTAAACGCAGAGCGAGCAGGCAAAAGACAGGAAGTTTGGGTCACAACTACAACTATTGCAGTTGGGCAAGTTATAAATAAACAAAATGTTGAATTAATTAGAGTTGACTTAGGACCAGTTACAGAAAATTACTTAACTAAAGAAAGTAAAGTCATGGGCAAATCTGCTTTAGAACCTTTGACATCTGGGCATCTACTAAGTACCAAAAATGTAGGAGTTAAGTCAAATCTAAGAAATGTAGCTCTAAGCATTTCTAATGGCCATTTACCTCCTTCTTTAAAAACTAATGATTGGGTGGATATCTGGTTTAGTGATCCAATCAAATTGAGTTCAACGTTGATTATCCCAAAAACACCAGTTGTATGGGTAGATGAAATTAATTCAAACTTTGGTGGAGTCACAACTGTTGTGGTGGCAGTTCCCGATGTAAACGTGCCTCAATTAGTTACGTCTGCAAGATCAGACGGTATTGATTTGGTGCAACGTGAAAATTAACATTTTACTAGCTCTAACTAATCAAACGTGGCAATTAGAAGTGATGTCAAATATAAATGAACAGAATCAATTAAAGATTAAAAGAAGATGCGTAGATTCTATTGATCTTATGTCTGCTGTTCATCTCGGCTTAGCAAATAAAATAGTCGTAAGTGCAGATTTTCCAAATCTTAATATTGAAACCATCGTCAAGGCTAAGAAATTGGGTTGCGAAATTTATGGTATTTATCTACAAGATGATTTAGACAGCCTGGAAAAACTGAAAAATATTGGAGTGATAAGTAATTATTCGATCAATTCTTTCGAAAGCAATAAATCTCTCAAGATTTTAGTTTCACAATTATCAAATATAACCGAAATAGATAAATTCAGTTCAGGATTAGAAGAATTGACTCAGATTCCAGGACTAATCAGCGTTTGGGGAATAAATGGTTCGCCTGGCAGAACTGTTACAGCAATCAATGTTGCTTTCAGTTTGGCAAACAAAAATTCTCCAACATTATTGATTGATTTAGATGCTGTTGCACCAAGCGTCGCAGCTTCCTTAGGAATTGTTAGCGAAGTGCCAGGTATTTCTTCAGTTATTCATGATGCTCTAAAGGGAAGACTTAATATTCAGTCTTTTGAGAAGAATGTAATTGAAGTCAATTCTGGGCTGCATGTTTTAACTGGAATAACAAATCCCAAGAGGTGGCCTGAACTAAGGACCGAGGGATTAATTCAGGTTCTCAAACATGCTTCTCAAATTTATCCCAATATTGTTTGTGACCTAAGCGCTGTTTTACCAGAGACTTTAGATCCAAATTTAAATAATCTTGATATTTTTAGACGCTTTGACCATATTCCTAAAGTTTTAGAGTTATCGTCAAAAGTGATATTCGTGGTGAGTGCAAATCCATTAGCCCTGATTAGATCTAGTGAATCTCTGGAAGCGCTTAGTGAAATTTATAAACAAGAACCATTGGTAATTTTAAACAAAGTGAATGAATTTAACCTCGGGACAAAGTATGAATCAACCGTTGAGGCGATCTTGGGTAGATGGACTAACCCGGAGCAAATTCAGAGGATTCCTGATCGCCCAGAATTGTTTGCAGAAAGTTGGTTGAAAGCTGAGTCCGTTTTGAATCTGGGAGACAACGATATAGTTGAAGAATTTAACAAAATTTCAAATCTAGTAAGAAACGAAGTTTCAAAACCACCAAAATCCAAACGCTTCTTAAGGAGAGTTAGCTAGGCACTAAACTAATTTCATGCCTATAAATGAAAAAAATCCTATCGCTTTGATAGTGGATTGGGGTGGAGTTCTAACAAATGGACTTGATCACATGCTCACTAATTGGACTGGTCAAGAAAATATTGATTTAGAGGTTTATTACAAAGTATTCAATGAATGGTTGGGTCCAGAATTAGAAAAAGAATTAAGAATTAATCCAATCCATGCACTCGAGAAAGGAGAGATGTCTGTTCCAGACTTCGAAGTTGAACTTGCTCACGCTCTATTAACTCTAGGAAATATAAAGGTAAATTCTAAAGGTTTACTCGAAAGAATGTTTCAATTCTTTGAACATGCACCTGATATGAATGGATTGGTTCATAGAGCACGAAAAAAGGGGATAAAGACCGCACTCTTATCTAACTCTTGGGGAAATACATATCCTCGACATGGATGGGACGACATGTTTGATGAGGTTGTAATTTCAGGAGAAGTTGGGATGAGAAAGCCTGATGCAGAAATTTATCATCACACATTAGATCTATTGAAAGTCAAACCAGAAGAATCTGTTTTTGTTGACGACTTAGCTCATAACATTAAGGCTGCTGCAGATTTAGGAATGATTGGTGTATTACACGTTGATTATGAATCTACTAGACAAGAATTAGAGATGATTTTTAATCAGAAATTTGAATAACTTTTAACCACTGATTTAGGATTTTAAAGTCTTCGACTAAGGCCTTCTTCCAATATTTAGAAACAAATTCTTCTGCAAATGAGCTCATCAAGAAAATCTTAGATTGAACAATTGATTCGACACGAATTAAAGATCCTGAGTTTTCTGGTTCAAAATGCATTTGAGCAGAAATTGTGGTTTGAATATTTGGAATAGAAAGCTGAATCTCTATTAAGTCTTGTGATCTAAAATTCCAGTTTTCATTTAATGAAATTGGATTACTTACCATTTTTTGGGCTGCTACTGGAATTTCAAAATCAATCTGTCTTGATATAACAAGTTCATTTGTTTTAGTTGTGTTAAATTCAATTTTCTTTAAACTTTTTGACTCGGCCCGTTTTTTGTGAAACTCTATATTTTTAAGTGCAGCGACTAATACATTAATCGTGTATTCACTATGAAATTTGTCTTTTAAGTTCAGAGCCATAACCGTAGTTTGCCAGACCATGAGATAAGTTAGGCCCATGGCCGCATTTTTAGCACTCATTTCTAGTTTGATGTGGGGTACTGCAGATTTTTTTGGTGGATTTGTCTCTAAGAAAATTCCTACAAACAAAGTTCTCGTTCTGTCTTATCCAGTCGGATTTATTTTCTTACTTATTTATGCATTCATGCTTCCTGGCGAAATTACCCTTAATGGATTTATTGTCGGCTTGATTGCAGGTGTAGTTGGAATTTTGGCAATGGGAAGTTTGTATCTAGCGTTAGCAATTGGGCCGATGGGCGTTATGAGTCCTGTCACAGCGGTTTCTTCAACATTTGTTCCTATCGCAATGGGTTTGATTGTCGGAGAGAAATTAAGTTGGATCGCATGGTCTGGAATTGGAATCGCGATTCTTTCAGTGGTGCTGGTAAGTATGGAAACCTCACCAACTGGTGGAAGATTAGTAATTAGTGGAAAAGGTTTAGCACTCTCAATAACATCAGGTCTTTTAATTGGAACATTTTTAAGTTTAGTTGGCTTAGCCTCAACTGAAAATGGAATGTGGCCACTTGTTTTCGCCAGGTTGATGTCTTCAATCCTGGTTTTAGGATATTTCCTCTCCAGAAAATCTGAAAAGTTTAATACCGGTTATGATTCAAAACTTTTTGCGTTAGTTGTTATCTCTGGCGCACTTGATGCTACAGCTAATGCAGTGTTTGTGTTGGCTACTTATGATGGATACCTTTCAATTACAGCCGTAATTGCTTCTCTTTATCCTGCAGCAACAGTAATTTTGGCTACCGCATTTTTGAAAGAAAAGTTAACTGGTATTCAATTTGTTGGAATTGCAATGGCTTTCTTTTCAGCAGGAATACTTTCCCTGGTTTAAATATAGTTTCAAAATTCGTCCCAAATCTGGTACGAGAGTCATGTTCAAAACTTTAATTATATTGAATTAAGAAATTATAATTTATGCAATCAAAGGTGGAGCATATGATTAGATCTGACACTCGTCCTATCGCTAGAACTTTATTGAGAACTAAGCCAATTCCAAACACCAGACAAGATCGAATAATGGGTGCATTATTAGGTGCTGCCATTGGTGATGTGATGGGAAATGCAATAACGGGTTTAAATGAAGAAGAAGTCAGAGAACAATTTGGCGAGTGGGGAATATCTTCACCACCTTATGAATCTTTAGTTTCACATAACTTTCAGTTAATTCTATTTTCACTCGATGCCTTAATCAACTGCACTCAAAAATCACAAAGACTATCTGTTAAAGACATAGCTGAATGTTTAATTAAATGTATTAAGGAATGGGAAACAGTTGTACACCACCCAAATCTTTATCATGGCATAAATCATTTGGCTGATCGAAAAAGTGTTTGTACGGATTTTATGAAGAATTACCCTTTATGGCGATTTAAAAGACCAGGTATCAAAACAAGTAAAACTAATGTTTCTGACCAAATTAATCCAATGTTAATTGCTTTACTTTTATGTGCCAATCTAAAGACTGTTCAAGAAGTATCCATTGAGTTAAACAAAGAATTAGGAACAACCGAGATTGGAATCGATATTGATAAATTTTCATCTTTATTTAATGACACTGAAGCGTTAACTAAAGAAAATAAAATCAAAGGATTAAGTCAAATGTGCGAAAAAATAAATCAATCAAAAAGGCCAGATTTAATGGGGATGATTGCAGGATTTGAGCACGGAGCCAAATATGGCATTAATGCTTTTAAACAGATTTGGTACTTAAGAATTGATGCCACGATTTTAAATGAACAAATGGGCTGGCGAGTTGCAAGAAATATTAAAAGTTTTTAATAAATAAGTAAATTGAAGCAACAATAGCCACAAATAAGATAATGATTCTGAAATAAGATGCCTCAAGTTTTTGAGCTAAGCGTCCACCTAAGAGGCCACCAATAATTGATCCAATTGCAACTGAAATTGCTGTCTGCCAGACAACTAATCCGGAGAATACAAATATCAAAGCTGCGATCGCATTTCCAGTTCCTGAACCAAGGTTCTTTAGTCCGTTTGCTTGCTGAATATTGGCAAGACCAGCTAAACCAAATATTGCTAAAAGCACAACGCCAGTTCCCGCTCCGAAATAGCCAACATAAATTCCCGCAATAATAAATCCTGGAACAATTAATTTAAAGTTCAATTTATAGCTTTGCTTGGGAAATAGTTTATAAACTAATGGCTGAATGGCGATCAATATTCCAGCTGCACCAATTAAAAATGGAACAATTACTTCAAAGTTTCTCTCAGGTAAATAGAGTAAGAGAGAAGCGCCAATTATTGAAAACAAAGGCATCAAAATTACAGATAACCAAGCTAGTTTCTTTTGTTCTTTTAGTATTTTTCTATAAGTCCAACTTCCAGCAAGAGATCCTGGAAATACTCCAACCGCTGCAGTTACGTTTGCAACGAGAGGGGAAAGACCTAAAGCCACCAAAGTGGGAAAAACAATTAAAGTTCCTCCACCTGCAACAACGTTTAGAAAACCACTTGCCATACCTGCAAGTAGAGCAATAAATAAATCCATTAATTACTTATTAATTAAACGCCATGAAACAGGAAGCAACGATGCAGCCAAGGCTGCTTTAATCGCATCACCGATCAAGAATGGGACTACACCGTTTAGTAGCGCATAATAAAAACCTTTGCCGGTGTAAAAAGCCAACCAGGTTGCACCCATTGAATAAATTATTAAACTTCCCACAAGATAGCCAACTAGAACACCTTGGATTCTTTTTGTGGTGATTTTTTTGGCAATAAGTCCTACTACATAACTTGCCACCAAAAATGCAAATAAATATCCTGCAGTTGCTCCAAGTAATGCTTCGACTCCTGCTTTATTGCCAGCCAAAACTGGAAGACCTATTGCGGCTAATAACAGGTAAGCAAATTGTGCAATTAAAGATCTAACAGGTCCAATAACTGCAGCTCCAAAAAGAATTGCAAATGTTTGCATTGTTAATGGAATTGGCGTGAAAGGTAGAGGAATAACTATTTGTGCACTTAAAACGGTGAGGGCAGTTAAACTCGAAATTTGCACAAATGCTGAGGTGCGAGATCTTTGCCAAATTGAATCAACGATAAATGGTGAAGCGCTAAGTGTTGTCAATTTCTCTCCTTAGATTGATTACTGATGTTACCAAGTCACTTCTTGACGATATGGGGGATTAGCACCTTGCCTGGAGCAGGTTATGGCTGCCGCCATAGAGCAGTTGGTCAGAATTTGAGTCAAATCAGAACTACTTAAATTCTTCAAAGCATTTTCATTTGTCCAAGACTTCTCGAGTAATTGTGCAATCAGAGCAGCTGCAAACGTGTCCCCAGCTCCGATTGTGTCGATTACATTAATTTCTTTTGCTAGAACTTCAATAACTTCATGATTCTTGTTTACAGCAAAAGCACCCTTCTTTCCTAAAGTAACAATAACTAAAGATGCTCCACTTTCAATTATCTTTATTGCAGAATCATGGGGATTATTACTTGAAAAAATCCAATTTAAATCCTCGTCACTTGCTTTAACGACATGGGAAATGCTAGCCAATTTTTTAGCTCTGGTTCTAACAGCGACTGCATTTTGTCCATCTAAAGGATGTCTAATATTAGGATCAAAAGTTAATAAATACTTATTTGATAGTCGTAATTGAGTGAACCATTTTTCAACATTAGTTGCGCCAGGTTCCACATAAGAAGTTAAAGAGCCCAATTGAACTATTTGTATATCTGGATCAATCACTTGATTTAGTTCCTCTAATGTCCAACCGTAATCAGCAGCACCCTCTAGGTTTGCTTCATATTTGGCCGATCCATCTTTTTGGATTAACGCATTAATAACAGAAGAGGGACTACTTACAACTAATGAATAATCTAAATTAACATTTTGATTAGTTAGATGTTTTCTAATTTCTAATCCAAATTGATCACTAGAAGTTCTAGCCTTCATATAAGTTTTGGTTCCCAATCGGGCAAGAGCTACGGCTGTGTTTGCTGGAGAGCCACCCGGAATATTTTTGATTTCCCCGTCAATTCCATGCACAACATCAACCAGTGCTTCACCTATAACTAGGACACTTGGCATGGTCTAGCCAATTATGCCAAGTAAGTTATCTATTTCTTCTAATTCGTGAGACGAGTTTGAAAATTGCCACGATTATCAAGATTGCCACGAACCAAGGTATGAAGTATCCCAAAATTGAGGTTAGATTGGCTGCAGCATTTAAAAGGGCAACAAATCCTTTTTCGATTCCGGCTAGGAAACCAATGGGTTTAATTGCGCTGAAAGAATCATTAGGTAGAAGGGCTAAGTAGATAACCGACATGTCTACTTGTTCTGATAGGTATTTCAATTGAGCAGTCAAACTATCTAATTCTGCTTGTCTTTCAGCAAGTGCAGTTTCTGCCGCAATCAAATCAGAAGTATTGGTAGCAGACGAAATCAATTGTTTAAATCGTTCAATAGAAGTATTTAATGCAGCAATTCGAGCATCCAAATCTACTTTTTGCATAGTTACATCTGTTGCAGATATGGAAGAAGATTCAACATCTCCTAAGCTCTTGAAGGCTTCTAGTGCTTTTTCAAGATTTGCGGATGGCACTCTAATTGTTAAGTTAGCACTCAATGAATCTTCACTTCCAGGATTTTTATATTGGGAAGAATCATCAATTCGGCCTTCAAATTGTGATGCCAAATCTTGAGCTTGAATAATGGATTTCTCTACGTTCTTTACTCTTACTGTCAAAGAAGAAGTCTTAATAATTGATCTATCGATTGAAACTTTATTTTCAACCATCATCTCGCCTGTTGCAGGCATCGAACTAATTGAAGAGTCAGACATTCCCATTGACGTTGTGGAACCTCCACAAGCAGTCAAAAATAAAGTACCAATCAGTGAAAGTGTGATTAATGTCTTCCTCATCAAAGGTTCTCCTATTGGGTTATTTTCATAATTCCACTTTCCTTCTAGTAACGCAAACTTCACACGATTACGATTAAGTAAACATTTAGACACTTTTTAGTAACGCTCTTTTACTTCACAAGGGAATTAGGTGTCTATATAGTTAGTTAGCGAGGAAATATCGTCTCCCAATCTGAAGGGTAAATCTTGACAAACAGAGTTGATCATTTGTCAAAGCTAAAGAATCAAAATTTTCAAGTCGCAATTGTTGGCGGGGGAATAAATGGAGCAGTGTCAGCAGCTGCACTTGCTGCAGGGGGCGTAAAAGTTGCATTAATTGATCGCGGAGATTTTGCAGGTGTCACAAGTCAAGAATCATCAAATATGGTTTGGGGAGGCATTAAATATCTTCAAACTTACGAAATACCTTTGGTATGGAACTTGTGTGGATCAAGAAATCATTTAATGGAGGCATTTCCAAACAGAATTAAACCAATTTCATTTCTTGCAACTATTGGCCCAACCGCACCCTTCGGTAAAATCTTAGGTTGGCTAGGAACAATTCTTTACTGGATTTTAGGAAGATTTAAGACTAAGCCTCCTAAAGTTTACTCGTCTGAAGAGACAATAGAAATTGAAACTTTAATTAACCCAAGCGGTCTAAAAGGTTCCGTTAGATATGACGATGCACTATTAATCGATAACGATTCGAGATTTGTGTGGGATTTTGTAAGTAATGCAAGAGAGCACGGTGCAGTTGTCACGAATTACGTGTCAATGCAAGATGCAACTAGAGAAAATAATAAATGGGTCCTTCATTTGCAGGATTCAATTAATAACGATCAATTTGATATAACTGCAGATATTGTTATAAATGCAGGTGGTCCTTGGGGAAAAGATCTAACTCAAAAATTTCATGATCAAACAATTCATCAATTAGCTTTATCTAAAGGAGTTCATTTAGTAGTTCCAAGATTGACTACCAATAATAGAGTCTTAGCTTTTTTTGACGAAAAAGGTCGACTTTTTTATGTAATCCCAATGCAAGATAGAAGTGTGATCGGTACAACCGATACAAGGGTTGAAAATCCAATGAGTGAAATTACAAATGAAGATCGACAATTTGTCTTGAATCAAGCAAATCGTTGTTTAAATCTGCAAAAACCATTAACTATTGAAGACATAATTTCTGAAAGATGCGGGGTACGCCCCTTAGTTGTTAAAGGGAAGAAAGATGTTTCAAAAATTGAATGGACTGCTCTTTCTCGTAAACATGAAATTGAAGTAAACAAGAATTCAAAAATCATTACTATTTTTGGCGGAAAATTAACGGATTGTGTAAACGTGGGAGAAGAAGTAGTTGAATTTGTACGGAAAATGGGCATTAAGATTCCTAAGGTTAAAAAATGGTATGGAGAAGACTCACAAGTACGATTCAATGATTTTGTTTCTGACTTCCGAAAGGTAAGTGGGGTAACTGAAAGCGACATTGAAATTGTTGCACCAGCCATTTGGCGACGACATGGTAATGAAGCTTTTGAGGTATTAAAAATAATGATGGAAGATAGTAAAAATCTACAAAGAATATTTCCAGAACTAGATTTAACTTTAGGCGAGTGCTTATACATAATTAAAAACGAAATGGTTGAAAAATCAGAAGATCTATGGAGAAGAAGAACCGCATTAGATTTAGTGAGAACCAAGGAAGAAATATCTAAAAATTCGCTGGTTCAGCACATAAATGCAATAATTTAGACCTTTAGTTTTCTTTCCAGATTGGTGTTGGCGTAGTCTTTGTTCCATCATGGTTAATCAAAATATTGATTGGGAATTGCTTCGCGCTGAGGCCAAAAAAGCCCAAAAAAATGCTTATGCTAACTACTCTAAATTTCCAGTAGGAGCAGCTGCTCTTGTGGATGATGGTCGCATTGTTTCTGGATGCAACGTTGAAAATGCTTCTTATGGATTAACGCTTTGTGCAGAATGTGGATTAGTTTCACAACTTGCTTTAACAGGTGGGGGAAGATTAGTTGCATTTTCTTGTGTGGGACCTGAACCTGGAATCTTGCTACCTTGCGGAAGATGTCGCCAATTATTGCAAGAACATGGCGGATCAGAATTAATTATTGATCACAATGATGGTCCAAAGAAATTAAAAGAACTACTGCCAGATGCTTTCGATGGAAGTCATTTAAAGTAAATGAAAGAGCCTTTAGGAATAATTGCTGGAACAGGTTTTTATTCAATAGCAGCTTTAAAAAATCCTGAAGTTAAAGTGATTGAAACAAAATATGGTCAAGCTCAAGTTACAAAAGGTACTTGGCATGATCGCACCACTTATTTTTTAACAAGACACGGCACCAATCACTCAGTCCCACCTCATAAAGTTAACTATCGAGCCAATATCCAAGCTTTGGTTGATTTGGGCGTTAAAGATGTTTTAGCAGTAAATGTTTGTGGCGGTATTGGTGAAACCGTTCCCGTAGGTGGATTACAAGTCGTTGATGACTTTATTGATTTTACGAAAAATAGAATTTCTACCTTCTTTGATGGCGACGAAGGAGTCAATCATGTTGATATGACAAATCCTTATAACCAGGATTTAAGAAACGTGTTAATCAAGAGTTGTCAGAATTTAAAAATTTCCGTTTCAGATGGTGGCGTTTATGGAGGATTTGAAGGACCAAGATTTGAAACAAAAGCAGAAATTCAAATGGC
>JACCDO011328974.1_pt1 | contig 13954 bp, 14 predicted proteins | sample 7446101 | NCBI WGS metagenome assembly JACCDO01 (sample SAMN15323440, study PRJNA562643) | freshwater metagenome | isolation source: river surface water | place: USA:Blue River Watershed | collected 2017-08-16
ATGGACTCGAATACGGTGTTGATGAGATAGAAATTCACACGGATGCATTTGAGCCGGGGTCTAAATTACTTCTGGTCGATGACGTACTTGCCACCGGTGGAACATTGGTCGCTGCGATTGAGTTGGTCAAACAAGCTGGCGGTGTCGTGACCGATATTGCAGTCCTCAGCGAAATCTCATTTCTGGGCGGACGATTACGTATCGCCGAACATTCACCTGAGGTCCAGATACACGCTCTGATAAGCGGATGATCCACAAAGAACGTAACCCGCAGATTCAAGCGCTGCGCGCTCTGGCGGCAGTACTCGTTCTGATCTATCACGCAAAATGGCTCGACGGCGGCTACATCGGAGTCGACATCTTCTACGTTATCTCGGGATTTCTCATCACTGGGATCCTTCTCCGTGAACTCGAGACCAAAAATTCATTGTCCCTTCTTTCGTTCTATGCTCGCCGCGCAAAACGGCTTCTGCCCTCTTCATTCCTCGTCATCTTAGTTACTGCAGTCGCTGGTTACTTTTTTCTGCCGGCTTCGATGCGTCAGTCTTTTGCAAAAGATCTTGTCGCCGCCTCAACATATGTGTCGAATTTCCTCTTCGCCTTATGGGAAAACGACTACCAGAATCTCAATTCGACCCCATCTCCATTCATTCATTTTTGGTCTCTCGCAGTCGAAGAGCAGTTTTATCTTTTCTGGCCATTCCTGATTCTCGTTTTGTATCGCATCGGCAAGAAACGAGCAGTTTTTTATGGAGTCGTTGCGACACTAGTTGGTTCGTTTCTATTTTCTCTCTACCTCACTGAACGCGCACCTATTTGGGCGTTCTACATTCTGCCCACAAGGGCTTGGGAACTTGCTGCTGGGGCGTTACTACTCTTCGTGCCAGAACTTAAGAGAGCCAAACAACTTCTCGCACTTGTGGGTCTATCGGTCGTTGTCGTCGCAACGCTACTTTTCGATGAATCGACACCATTTCCCGGAACGGCAGCCCTAGCCCCAGTCATCGCAACCGTTCTTTTGATTGCCACTCGTAGCAAGTGGCCTCCATTTGTCGACGCACTTTCCAGGTCGCGAGTAAGTCAATGGCTTGGCGCAGTTTCTTATCCGCTCTATCTATGGCACTGGCCGGTCCTAGTCATTCCATCCATATATCTAGGAAGAGAGCTCGAACCTTATGCGGTCGCACTCCTGCTTCTTGTGACGACCATCTTGGCTGGACTCACGCATCGATTCGTCGAAGAGCCGCTGCGTGAAGTAAAGATTTCACACAATGTCGTTTTCAAGATCGCAGCACTCGCAACGAGCTTCTCCGTCCTACTGGGCGGCGTGATATTTCTGCAGCACTCAAACACAATCACGGTCGGAAATGGCATCGAATTCTCTCTCGAAGAGGTTCGCTCGAAGCCCATTAACAATAATGATGGCTGCCACATTCACGTCCGACAAACAGTTTCACCCCGCTGCGAGTACGGAGACGTCACTTCAGATCAAACTATCGTTCTTTACGGTGATTCACATGCAGCACAGTGGTTGCCAGCACTTGATCTGATTGGCAAGAAGCGCGGTATCAAAATTATCTCTCTCACCAAATCTGCGTGTCCGTCGGCTGAGGTCATTAAGGAACTATCGTCTCAATACGATGTGAAAGATTGTCAGGCTTTTAGAGATTCTTCGGTCGCTCGCATCAATAAAATCAAACCACTAGCTGTGATTCTTACTGGGATGCAACCATTTACCGCCCCATACTCGAAGGAGAGCGCACGTTCATGGTGGATGGCAGGAGAAAGCAAAGTTTTCAACCGCATCAAAGATGCTACGAGATATCCGATTTATCTCACCGATACTCCCCTTCCTCAAGTAGATATTCCCGATTGTCTTGTGGCTAATCGTGGCAAGGAGTGCGATACATCCAGACCAATCCCAGCTGAGGTTGCTGCAGGATTGATTGCAATCAATCCAACCCCTTGGCTCTGTTCGCGCACGTGCCCTGCGATAGTGGACGGGGTCATTGCCTACAGGGATAAATCTCACCTGACGGTAGCAATGAGTAAGCACTTGTCGCCAAAACTTGAAACCGCCCTAGCGCGAATAGGACTCTTCTAAGGTCGGTTTGTGGCAGGATCTGCGCCATGGCCGAACTCATCTATTACTGCGGAACGATGGATAGCGGGAAGTCGACGTTAGCTCTACAAACTGCGCATAACCATCAGCAACGTGGACGTGGCGGGTTGATCTTCACATCGCAGGATAGAGCAGGGTCCGGAAAGATTTCATCTCGCTTAGGTCTGACTAGCGCAGCGATTGAGGTTGTACCTGGATTTGATATACACAAGTTCGTCGTCGATAAGTTATCAATCGGTGAGCGCATTGATTACGTTATTTGCGATGAGGCACAGTTCTATCAGCCCGAGCAGATAGAAGAATTAGCTCGCATCGTTGATGGGCTCGGTATCGATGTCTATGCCTTCGGAATTCTCGCTGACTTTAGAACAAAACTATTTCCAGGATCAGGTCGTTTGGTTGAGCTCGCAGATCGCGTGAATACGCTTCAAGTGGAAGCTCTTTGTTGGTGTGGTTCACGCGCCACGCATAATGCCCGTACTGTCGGGGGCAAAATGGTGACAGAAGGCGAACAGGTTGTTGTTGGAAACGTAGGATCCAATGACGAAGTCGCCTACGAAGTTCTATGCCGCCGACATCACATGCGTGGGGTAACGGCCAGAAACTCCAGAGCGGGACATATATCCAGTGATCCCCTACCCTTCAATGAACTGTAATTCAAAGGTTTAGAAATCGGGAGATGTCATGACAAAAGTACGTGGACTCGCAGCGCTGAGCAAAGGTGCACCCTTCACTCGCTTTGATTTTGAGCGACGTGAATTGGGAGAGCACGATGTTCTATTGGATATCGTTTTTGCTGGCATTTGTCATTCAGATATTCACCAAGTACGCGAGGAATGGGGCCCAGCGCTATTTCCCATGGTTCCGGGTCATGAGATCGCAGGAATCGTGCGAGAGATTGGATCCTCAGTTACTAAATTCTCAGTAGGTGACCATATTGGAGTTGGTGTCTTCATTGACTCTTGTCGCCAATGCCAGCCTTGTAAAGATGGTCTCGAGCAATACTGCGATCAAGGTATGACAGGAACTTACAACACGCTTGAGCGCGACGGAAAAACTGTTGCAATGGGTGGCTATAGCAATGTTTTCGTTGTGAATGAAAATTATGCGGTGACGATCCCGAAATCAATGCCACTTGATGGAGTAGCGCCATTGTTATGTGCCGGAATTACTCTTTACTCTCCACTTAAGCATTGGAAAGCCGGCAAAGGAACTCGCGTAGCTGTTATGGGTCTTGGCGGCCTTGGTCACATGGGCGTTAAGTTTGCACACGCATTGGGTGCCCATGTCACCGTTATTTCACACTCCCCTGGAAAACGTGACGCTGCTCTCGCGATGGGTGCTGATGAATTCATCTGCGTCAAGGATCCCAAAGATCTCAAACCATTTGCCAGATCCTTTGACCTCATCCTGAACACAGTAAGCGCGCAAATCGATATCAATGACTATCTGGCTACGTTAAGTATTGATGGCACTCTCGTCGTCATCGGATTACCTGGTGCTCCCTATCCAGTTCATGCTGGATCACTACTCGACGGCCGTAAGTCATTAGCAGGATCCATGATTGGCGGAATCGCGCAAACTCAAGAAATGATTAACTTCAGCGCTGAGCATGGGATCGTGAGCGACGTAGAAGTTATTGCCGCCGACTATGTTGATAAAGCCTATGAGAGAACAGTCGCAAGCGATGTGAAGTATCGCTTCGTGATCGATGTGAGCACGATCTAATCCGTACTCCTAAACTCTGCTAAATAAATTGATGCAAAGCTCCGACCAGAATCGGTGCAACTAAGAGCGCTGGAAGCAGGTTTCCCACCGCAATGGTCTTGATTTTTAATAATCCAAGGCCTATGGATACAAGCATCAGGCCGCCCACAATCGTCATTGCATCGATCTGGTAACCAGAGAGAACGTTTCCTAGACCGAACCCAATAACTGTCCAGACACCCTGATAGATGCCGACTGGAATCGCCGAAGCAGCAACACCCCAACCGAGGCTTGCTGCAAATGCCATCGCAGCAAAGAAGTCTAATGATGATTTAAGGATGAGTTGATCCGTACCTGTGCCCATGCCATCACTAATTGATCCAAGTATTGCTAGTGGCCCGATTACAAAGAGTAACGAAGAAGACAAAAAACCTTCAACAAAAGTACCTTGGCCATCAGCCTTGAATTTAACGCGAAGAAAATTACCAAAGCCTTCTAGCTTAGATTCCAGATTTGCGGCACTACCGATTACTCCGCCGATAAGTAGCGAAGCCAGTATTGCCAAGAGAGGCCATCCATTGGGCAATGCATCGATATAGCGATCGGATGCAATAGGAACCAACGCTGTTGCTGCTCCGAGAATTGTAATTAGACCCAAAACATCTGTAATAAGTGCTCGCATTCGCTCGGGCATTCGCCCACCGATGAATACGCCAAGGGATGCACCTGCGACAATTGTGATGATGTTAATGAGAGTTCCGGAGCCAGTAAACATCCGATAAGAGTACTTAAAGTCCAATCATAAAGGTAGGATGTAGAAATGACGTTGCGCGCAATCATCTCTCACCTCAAGCCACATAGAACAGTTCCAGATGTTCCTTGGACAGCTAAGGGCAGGTGGGACCTCTCATTTAAGCGAGTTCTTATTCTCTTTTTCGGTCTCGCAATATTTGGACTCGGTGATGGATTGATCATTCAATCTGGCTTGGGTAACGCTCCTTGGTCGGTTCTCGCTCAAGGTATCTCTCTTAAGAGCGGTCTATCTATTGGTACATCGACTCTGATTATCGGAGCTCTCGTGTTATCACTGTGGATTCCTTTGCGAGAGCGCCCTGGTTTCGGGACGCTTTCAAATATCCTCATCATTTCGCTCTTCATTGAAATTGCCACCAATATTTTTCCTAAGCAAGATTCACTTCATACTGGTTTGCTATTCACAATCCTAGGAATAGCGATGGTTGGGATCGGCTCATCTCTATACATCACATGCGGCCTCGGACCTGGTCCACGCGATGGAGCAATGACCGGGCTACATCGTCGAACTGGTGTCCGCGTAGGTCGCGTTCGCTTAGGAATTGAAGTCGTTGTCTCAATTGCTGGAGCTCTGCTCGGTGGCACCCTGGGCCTAGGAACTCTCCTTTTTGCCCTCCTCATCGGCCAATCTGTGGCGATTTCCTTCGGCCTTTTAGCGCGCCTAACCTCAAAGTAACCAGCCTGGTCAGATATTTTGACCCCATCAAAGGCATCCCCACCCTCGATCGGTCTGTGAGCCGTCATTTCACACGGGGTCGCAACCACCCCCGATAACAAAATGAGGAAGGTTCAATATGCTCGATAGTTACTTCAAAATATCCGAGCGCGGATCGACAGTGGCACAGGAAGTGCGTGGCGGAGTCGTCACGTTCTTTACAATGGCTTACATCGTCGCGCTCAACCCACTGATCATTGGTCTAGCCAAAGATGCAGATGGAAAATATATCGGTGGCGGAGATGCACCAAACTTGGCACTCGTTGCTGCAATGACAGCCTTGATGGCTGGCATTCTCACAATTCTCATGGGAGTTCTCGGTAACTACCCTCTCGCGCTCGCAACAGGCTTAGGCTTGAACACATTCGTTGCAGTTGGTATCGCTTCACAGATGACGTGGGCAGATGCAATGGGATTGGTAGTGATCGAAGGAATCATCATCACCATTCTTGTTCTCACGGGATTCCGTGGCGCAGTTTTCCGCGCCGTACCTGGACAGCTGAAGATCGCAATCTCAGTAGGTATCGGATTATTCATCGCCCTCATCGGTCTCGTTGATGCAGGCTTTGTTCGTCGCACCGGCACTGGTCCAGTCCCTGTAACCCTTGGAGATAATGGAAACCTAGTTGGTTGGCCAATCATCGTCTTTGGTTTCGGACTCCTCCTCACAATCGCTCTTATGGTCAAGAAGATCAAGGGTGCAATTCTGATCGGCATTGTCGTAGCAACAGCTGCTGCAATCGCGATCGAGTCAGCATTCAAAATCGGTCCACTGTTTAACGGTGCAACCGGTGCTGTAAATCCAAAGGGTTGGAATCTCAACGTTCCTGCGATGCCTGCAGAAGTTGTAGCAACACCTGACTTCTCGCTCTTTGGTGACTTTAATCTGCTTGGAAGTTTTGACCGTGTTCCACTGATTACTGCAATCCTCTTCATCTTTACACTTTTGCTCTCTGACTTCTTCGACACCGTAGGTACTGTTACTGCGATTGGTCACGAGTCAGGATTGATCGACGATGAAGGAAATGTCCCAAATAACAACCGTATCCTCTTGGTTGACTCACTCGGAGCAGTTGCTGGTGGTGCAGGAAGCATCTCATCCAACACTAGCTACATCGAATCAGCAGCAGGTGTCGGTGAAGGTGCACGAACAGGTCTTGCATCAGTTGTTACTGGTCTTTTGTTCCTGCTCACAACATTCCTCGCACCACTTGTTGCGGTCATCCCTTACGAGGCTGCAACTCCAGCGTTGGTAATTGTTGGATTCCTCATGATGACTCAGATCAAGAATATTGACTGGGAAGATCTAGGAATTGCAATCCCAGCATTCCTTACAATCATCTTGATGCCATTTACCTATAACATTTCTGTCGGTATTGGTGTCGGTTTCGTTACTCACGTAGTGATCAGAGCAATTCAGGGTCGCGCTAAAGAGGTACACCCTCTTCTATGGCTAGTCTCAGGATTGTTTATGATTTACTTCTTGCAGTCGCCTATCAACATCTGGGTTGGCTAAGTAACTTAAGTAGACGAGGCCGGGTATTCACTTCAGGTGAGTATCCGGCCTCATCTCTTTTCACCATGTGATTGTGGTCTTGCCCAAGGCCTCTAAAATCTCATTGCATGCAGAGAAAGGTTTAGAACCGAAGAAACCGCGATATGAGCTAAGTGGGCTCGGATGCGCACTCTTTATCACCCGAGTTGACTCAAAGTATTCAGACATCTGCTGAGCATTTCCACCCCAGAGAATTCCAACCGCGCCTCTCGATGCAACCTCTCGAATGATTACTTCTGTGATCTCCATCCATCCGCTTCGTTGATGAGCATGAGACTCCCCCGGGACTGTCGTCAATGTGCGATTGAGCAGAAGTACACCTTGTCTTGACCATCTTTCGAGGTTTCCATTTTCAGGCATTGCAATACCTAAGTCACTTTCTAGTTCTTTAAATATGTTCACTAGTGAAGCAGGAAGCGGCGAAACTTCTGGACGCACGGAGAAAGCGAAACCATCAGCATTTTCTGGATTTGGATACGGGTCCTGTCCGACGATAACCACCTTGATTTCTTCTAATGGCGTACTCAAGGGGGCGAATATCCGATCAACCGATGGAATGAATTGGCCTCGTGTGACAATATCGAGGGTTTCATTAATTGAATCTTCTAGCGGCTTAAGTATTGGAAACCAAGAAGGATGAACTACGTCAAAGATTGGGTGGCTCACGAAGATGCTCGTGCGTAAAAACGAGAACCGTCGAAGGCTACATTGACCTCAACACCAAAGACAGCCGTAATGTGCTCGCTTGTGACAACCTGCTGGACTGGACCACTCACCGCTACCGTTCCATCCTTGAGAAGAAGAGCATGAGTAGTACCGACTGGAACTTCTTCAATATGGTGGGTGACGATTACGGTGGCCGGAGCTCCAGGATCCTTTGAGAATTCAGAGAAGCGGCGCAAGAGATCTTCACGACCTCCAACGTCTAAGCCAGCAGTTGGTTCGTCTAGCAAAAGAAGTTCGGGATCGGCCATGAGTGCTCGTGAAATTTGCACACGCTTCTTCTCGCCCTCGCTTAAGGTTCCGTAATCGCGATCTGCAAGTTCGCGTACGCCGAAAGTTGTTAACAATGCAACGGCACGGGACTCATCCCACAAGTCATAATCTTCATTCCAACGTCCGAGAACTGCATACGCCGCGGTGACAACGACATCTCTGACCTTCTCCTCATACGGAATGTCTTCAGAGATGCCAACACCAGCTAATCCGATGCGAGTCCGAAGTTCGAAGAGATCTACTTTTCCGAGCTCTTTTTCGAGTACATGAACTTTCCCAGTTGTCGGAAAAGCTCGGGTGGCCAATAGATTGAGCAGCGTAGATTTACCAGCCCCATTAGGACCGAGAATTACCCAACGTTCACCAGGAGAAATTGCAAAAGTAATCGGGCCTAGGATCATCCGAGTGCCGCGACGAACGCAGACATCGGTAACTCGCAATACTTCTGGACCACTCACGGGCTAAAAGATATCTCTTCAAAGGCTTGAATACAGGTAAATACGAGGAGATTACGCTGTGATTCACGATAATCTCTGCACATGAATAAGCAGAGCGAGTATTACACGGGCCTGATCTTGGTCTCCGGCGAAGACCGTCCCGGAATCACGGAAGCTCTCTTCTCGACTCTTGCTCCGTTCTCATTGACGATCATGGATATCGAACAGGTGGTTATCCGTTCAAGACTCATCCTCACCATTCTCATCTCACTCGATCGTGCACACGCTTCGGCAGTTGAGGATGACTTAAACGAGAAGGCATCATCTCTTGATCTCGACATTGCGATAGCTTTCTCTGAACAACAAAGTGAAAGTATCGCGGCTAAAACCGGTCTTACTCACGTTGTCATCCTTTCTCAGGAACTTAAACCTTCAGCTTTGGCTGCCATCGCTGCGTCAATCGCTGCTACCCGTGGAAACATTGAACGGATCCAACGAACTGCGAGCTATCCAGTAACTGCCATTGAATGTGTTGTCAGTGGTGCGGCCACTGCAGATCTCAAAAATGCACTCACGCCACTCGCAGCTGAACACTCAGTTGATATTGCCGTCTCCCCTGGGGGCCTCATGCGATGGGCGAAAAAACTTGTTCTGATGGATGTTGACTCAACACTAATTTCGCAAGAAGTCATTGAACTTTTGGGAGTAAAGGCTGGCGTCCAAGCCCAAGTGAAGGAAATCACCGATAGGGCGATGGCTGGTGAAATTGATTTCGAAGCAAGCCTGCGCGAGAGAGTAGCCCTTCTTAAGGGCCTCCCCGATACCGTAATCTCTGAAGTACAGGATGAAATCTCATTAACGCCGGGGGCTAAGACTCTTGTCACCACGCTTCAAAAGCTTGGACATACCGTCGCTGTAGTTAGCGGTGGCTTCATCAATGTAATCGAACCTCTCTTAGCATCCCTTCAGATTCAGCATTTTCGTGCAAATACCTTGGAGATTAAGGATGGAGTACTTACTGGTGCATTGCACGGACCAATTATCGATCGTGCGGCAAAGGCGATAGCACTTCGGGACTTTGCAGCGCTCGAACATGTTGAGCTAGAACAAACGGTCGCCATCGGAGATGGCGCAAATGATCTAGACATGATTGCACTCGCGGGATTAGGAATCGCTTTCAATGCCAAACCTGCTGTCCGAGCTGCAGCCGATAGCGCACTCAGCGCGCCGTATCTGGATAGCGTGCTCTATCTGCTTGGTATCACACGCGAAGAGGTTGAAGAATCAGGGCAGTCGACCCGCAAGTAAGGCTTTAAAGCCTGCACGCGTGAATATCTGTGACAAGAATTCCTCGCGCGCCAAGTGCATAGAGATCATCCATCACCTTATTTGTTTCACTACGCAAAACCATCGCTCGAACTGCCAGCCAATCTGGGTTTTGCAGAGGCGAGATCGTCGGAGATTCCAGTCCTGGAGTAATCGCACAAGCGGCATCTATATCGCTCTTCTTTATGTCGTAATCCATCAGAACATACTGACGAGCCGTAACAACTCCCTGCAGTCGACGAATCAATACTTCAAGCTCTGCGGCAATAGGAATATCTTTGCGACTAATCAAAATAGCTTCACTTGTAAGAATCGGATCACCGAATATTTCTAACCCCGCTTGGCGAAGGGTATTTCCAGTGCTCACAACATCAGCGATCAGATCTGCCACACCGAGACGGACGCTACTTTCGACAGCGCCATCAAGTCGCACCACATCTGCACTGATTCCAAGTGATGCAAGATGGCTTTGAACCAATCCCGGATAAGCCGTTGCAACCCGCTTACCATCAACGTCTTTCATCGAATAGCCCTTAGCTGTCGGACCAGCGAACCTAAATGTCGAACCACCAAAATTTAACGCCATGATCTCGATCGCATGAGCACCCGAATCAATTAAGAGATCACGTCCAGTAATACCGGCCTCAAGTTCGCCAGAGCCAACGTAGATTGCGATATCGCGTGGTCGTAAGTAGTAAAACTCAACAGCATTTGAGGCATCAACCAGAACTAAATCACGCGAATCTGATCGCTGCTTGTATCCAGCTTCCTTAAGGATCGCGATCGATTCATCGGCCAAAGAACCCTTATTTGGAATTGCTATCCGTAACATCATGCTCCTTTAAAGATTAGAGAAACTTATAAACATCTTGTGGGGTGAGCCCACGGGCCAGCATCAATGTTTGCAGGTGGTAGAGCAACTGACTGATCTCCTCGGCCAGCGCTTCATCACTTTCGTGTTCAGCGGCAAGCCACACTTCCCCAGCTTCCTCGATAATTTTCTTTCCGATCGCATGCACCCCTGCATCTAGAGCTGCAACAGTTGCTGAATCTGCGGGGCGGTCAATAGCCTTTTGGGATAGCTCAATCCACAGTTCATCAAAGGATTTCATTTCACTAGTTTACTTGACGTCGCCACGAGAAGGGGCGCTATTTAGCGTCGGCGAGAGCGCGTAATTGCTCGACCATATCCGCTGGATCTACTGAGTTGAAAACTGCGCTACCTGCGACGAAGGTGTCAGCTCCTGCCTCTCTGGCAATTTCAATCGTCTCCAGAGAAACCCCACCATCAACTTGGAGCCAAATGGGTCTATCTCCAATGATCGATCGAGTTCTAGCGACCTTATCCATCATTGTGCTCATAAATTTCTGTCCGCCGAAACCAGGCTCAACAGTCATTATGAGATACATGTCTACATCGTCAACGAGGTCCGCGTACTCCTCGATTGACGTTCCTGGCTTTATCGCTAGACCGGATCGCGCACCTTCGCTCCTAATCGCTCGAAGGGTGGAACGAATGGATGAACTCGCCTCGGCGTGAATTGTGACGCTGGCACTACCCGCATGGGCATATGCCGGAGCAAGTCGATCAACATCTGCAATCATCAAATGGGAATCTACCGGGATCGGTGATGACCCGATAATCGATGCTGCTTGATCAAAGTCAAAAGTAAAATTGGGTACAAAGATGTTATCCATAACATCAAGATGCAGTAAATCAGAGACAGATGCTATCCGATTGATCTCTTGATCTAACTGAGAAAAGTCCGCATTTAAAATACTCGGAGTAATGCGAATTCCCATACCCTTACTTTACCTTAAGAGGTTTTTCTGAAGAGTGCCAAGAACATTGCATCAGTATTGTGTCGCTGCGTCCACAGAGCCATGCATTTGTCGCGAACTCCGCCTTCAAGACCTTGCGGCATAAAGGGCTGTATATCGATCTGCTCAAGTTCAGGATGTTTCTTTAGTATGTCGGCAACCGCGATACTTGTCTCAGCTAAATGCGGCGAACAAGTGGCATATCCGAATACTCCCCCAATATTTAACACCGAGATCGCAGCGTCGCTGATCTCTCTTTGGAGGGCTCCAAGCTCGCGTAAATCTGAGAGTTTTCGCCTCCATCTCACCTCGGGGCGACGCCTCAGCGCTCCCATTCCAGTGCAAGGAACATCAGCCAACACTGCATCAAATGTTTCACCTTTTGCGGCAATCTCACGAGCATCGCCGACCCATACATCGTTCTTGCCAATTACTTGCTTCACTAAATCTGCTCTCACCTGAGAAATTTCATTGGCAACAAAGTGATGCTGCTCCTGTTCCGCGATCGCAGAAAGAAGAGCTGCTTTCCCACCAGGACCGGCGCATATATCGAGCCACGATTTTCTATCAGCAGCAGCCAGTGCGAAGACTGATGCAACGAGCTGCGAACCTTCATCCTGAACACCCGCTCTACGATGACGAACAGCTTCAAGTGCTGAGGGTGTGACCTCTGCTCTAAATCCATAAGGAGAAAAGGCTGTCGGAGTGGCCTGCCATTCTGAAAATTCGTCTAGCTTTGATTTTCCGGGCCACGTAACAAAAGTTGGCTTAGCTGGAGTGTTATTTGCTTCAAGAAGTGCACGAACTTCATCGTAGTCGCGAAGCAGATCAAAATAGGCACTCACCATCCATTCAGGATGAGAATACGTGATTGCCAATCTACTCACTTGATCATCGATGAGAGCCAATGGCGAAAGCCACTCTTCAAGCGACTTGGCGCTTACTTTACGAAGGAGAGCATTCACGAAGGATGCTTTGGATTCACCGAGAACCTTTCGTGCGAGTTCTACAGTCTCCGAGACTGCAGCATGCATCGGCACTCTCATTTCGAAAATTTGCTGAAGGCCCATTCTGGTGACATCAACAATCCCAGCGTCGACCTCACTCCATGGACGATCACTTACTTGGGCGAGTATGTAGTCATGGCGCCCCTGCATTCTCAACGTTCCATAGAGAAGCTCCGTTGCAAATGCCTTGTCACGTTGGTCGAATTCCGAAGAATCTAACGCTCGTGGCAATAGGAGGTTTGAGTAACCATCACGTCTATTTACCTCAGTGAGAATGTCAAAGACCAAAAGTCGAACTGGATCAGCTTTGGGTTTCTTAAAAGTATTCCTTCGCGCCTCAACCACAGCGCTCACCAATGGTGATTCTTGCGCCACGAGCCCAGTCGCTTGCTCTCATCTCCGATTTACCCTGCGGAATAACTTCAATGAGTTCCAGTGGAGTCTCGCTTGTTCCAACAAGGACCCTCTCTTTTTCTACGAAGAACTCTCCGGGTGAAAGCTGATGTTCTGACCCGAAATCATTGCAGATGGTGCTTCTAGTAATCTTAAGAACTTCGCCGCGGAAAATAGTGCGAGCAATCGGGTTCGGATAAAAGGCCGCAATTTTGCGTTCAATCGCTTCTGCCCGCATGGACCAATCTATGCTGGATTCTTCTTTACTTAACTTTCTTGCCAGTGAGACGCCTATCGTTCTCTGCGCGGTTGGAAGAATATTCTTTGAAATATCCTCAAGAGTGTGTGACAGAAGTTCAACGCCCTTCTCTCCCAAAAACTCCAATGCTTCCTTGCTCCGCATCTTCTGATCCAGTGGGAAAGAAGACTGTCGATAGATCGGACCCGTATCCATCCCAGCATCAAGTGCGAAGACAGAGATGCCTAAATGATCATCGCCGTTTTCAATCGCACGCTGAACTGGTGCAGCACCCCTCCAGGAAGGAAGAAGTGAGAAGTGCAGATTGATAAATCCGTGCGATGGGATATCTAGAATTTCTTGCGGCAAGAGAATTCCAAAAGCAATCGTTACGACACAATCAATGTCAGCAAGCGAGTCAGCCATATCGATCGCTTTTCCGACCTTAATACACTCGACCCCATTGGTTTCTGCCCATGTTGCAACAGGACTTGGCATCATCACTCGCCCTCGCCCTACCGGCTTATCCGGTGTTGTGAAGACTCTGATTAAAGAGTGTTGTGCACCGTGAAGAAAATCCAGCGCCGGAAATGCAACCTCCGGTGTTGCTGCGACTGCTAGACGCACTAGCGCCCTTTACCAAATGTCTGGTGAGGGGAAACTTTAATTATTGGAGTTGAACCACTCTCGCTAGCGCTCATAAACCACTCTGAGTCACGAATCTCCTTCATGGCAAGCTTTCGAAAATCTTTGGGCAATCTTTCGATAAAGAGAATTCCGTCCAAATGATCTGTCTCGTGTTGTAGTGCCCTAGCCAGGAACTC
>JACCDO010299894.1_pt1 | contig 13953 bp, 12 predicted proteins | sample 7446101 | NCBI WGS metagenome assembly JACCDO01 (sample SAMN15323440, study PRJNA562643) | freshwater metagenome | isolation source: river surface water | place: USA:Blue River Watershed | collected 2017-08-16
ATTTTATTTAAATTATATTTTTTTTTAAAAACTTTATTAATTTCTTCAATTTCATCAAATGAAATACTACCATCTTTATTTAAAGATAATAATAAATCATCTTTAGATAATTCATCTGCTCTTTTAAAACCATTTGGCGTAAAAAGAAGCAAATCACCTTTAAATAATTTTAACATTTTTCTTTAAATTCTTTTAATTTATATTTCTTTAAATATAAATTTATCTTTCATTATATTTACCACAATTTAAATCTGTCCAAGGAACTCCACAAATTTTAGAATAAGCACATCTTAAAGTATTTTGATCTAATTTAGGATTATCTTTACTTAATTCTATATCTTTAGTTGCCAAATATAATGGATATACTCTATCACAAACTAATGGTAAATTATCTGTGACTGTAGTTGTAGCTCTAGTAGTTCCTATTTTAACAGTATCAATTGCTTTTTTATTATCAGTTAAATTAATAGTTAAAAAATTATTAGTTTGAGGATTTAATAATTCATTTGCATTTGTAGAACCTAAATTATAATCATTATTTATTCTATAAATACCTAAATTATTTGCTACAGTATTTAAAGTGTTTGTATCAATATTATATTTAAAATCCAAAACTTTACTTTCATTAAAATTATTAGAATTTAAATTTGTATAATTATTCATAATTAAACTATGTTTCATTAGTTCAGCAACATTTACATTACTATTTGCAATATTTTTAACAAAAATATTATTATTATTTTTATCTAAATTTGCATATAAATATTTATTTGCGTTATTAATTTCATCTACAGTATTTATAACTGGTGAATAATCATTTACTATACCTGCATTAGCAATTTTTAATTTTCCATCAGTAGCACGTGAAATATCTCCTTTTTTAAATAATTTATCATCCATTACACATCGATATGTAAATAAATTAGGGTTAGTGCTTTGATCAAATAATAATCTTTGATTGCCATCATCTAAATTAAATTTGGGAACTCTTTCTAATTTCCAATAATCTGGACAACTCAATTGATCAAAATTATTGTTTCTATCAATTTTTACTGCTTCAAAATAATAAACCTGATATCCTAAATAACTTACCAATAAAATTGTTCCAACTATAAAAACAACAGTAAATGGTAAAAATCTATTTAATAATACATATCTAACATTTTCTGATAAATAACTTGCTAAAAATAAAATTAAAGCAACTATAGCAAATAAAACACAAATAGCAATAGTTCCCCAAAAAACTTTATGTTGTTTTATTTTAAATATGGCAATATCATATTCGGATAGTGTATCTTCATTTTTAGGTATTTCACAACTACTTTTATTTCCCATTATTTATGATTATTAGTTCTATATTATATAAATGATTTTATTTCAAGCGTTTTAGTACCTTTTTGAGATGGTAATTGGGCGTGTTCTAATGGAACTGGTAAAGTACTTACAGATTTTTTATATTCTAAATATTGTTTTATATTAGTTATAATTTCATCAACACACCATCTTATTACTAATGTATTTAATTCTTTTATTTGTTCATTAATATTAAAATTAAGATTTTTACCATGTTGAAAATAAATTGATCGCATAACAATTATTAATTCATTATCTGATTGTCTTGAAATTGTATATTTACCATCACTTTTATTATAAACACTATTAATAATTCCTTCTTGAATTATATTAATATTTTCTTTTGAAAAATATAATTCTGTTAAACAATTACCAGAATAAAGACGATTGACCGTATTAGCCACATTTTCCTTATATAAATATGGTTCATTATTCATAATTTTAGATGTAGAAGCATCTTTATCAAATAAATTAACTCGTCCATTTAATATATATTTATAATAATCCATATTTCTTTTCTTTTCTTTCTTAATTTATAGAAAAGATATGAAAAATATAAATAATTATGTTTCACATTTAATTTCATCAACTGGTGGTCTTCGATTTAAAGATAAAAGTGCTAATAAATGTATTTGTGAATATATTGAAAATATTATATTTAATATAACTTCTATTTCTGCTATAATTGCATTTATTAATCATTCTAAAGTAATTACAAAAGAAAATATTAAAATTGTTTATTCTTATATAAAAGAAACTTGTGGTAGTAAAAAATTAATTAAAGGTGGTGATGGTGCAATAGTTCTTCCTGCTGAATTTTATGGATATGATAGTGGAAATTATTCAGTATCCAATAATACAGTTGATGTATTAAATATTGATTTTGCTAATGGTATATTAAGACCTCAAATAGGAGGTAGTAGTAGTAATAAAATCAAAAATCCAATACCAAAAGAAATTTCAAAAATTCTTTCAAATTATAAATTAAAAATTTCAAGTGAATTATGTAAAAAACTCACAAAAGTTATTGAAATTTACATTGTTTGTTTAATTCAAAAACTTAAAAGAAAAAATAAAATGATTTCATCATCTGAAATTAAAAAAACAGTAACTTCAAGTAAACTTTTTAATATTTTTAAATAAAGATTAGTTATTAATTATTATAATTAATGACTATAATAACTATTGACGGAAATATTGGTGCTGGTAAAACTACTATTCTAAATTATATCCATTCTAATCATAATATTTATATAGATTTGGAACCAATTGATAAATGGAAACCATTTTTAAATGATATTTATATAAATAAACAAAAATATTTTAATTTTCAAATTAGGGTTTGGTTAGACCGTTCTTTTATTCAAGAAAAAGATAATAATTCAGTTATTATAATGGAAAGAAGTCCATTTTTTATTAGAAATACTTTTAATAAATATATGGCTATTAATAATCTTATAAATCCTCAAGAAAATAATATAATGGAAGAATTATATAATAAAACCGATATTATTTGGAAATCTAATTATTTTATTTATATTCGTTCATCACCTGATAAATGTTTGGAAAGAATTGATAAACGAGGTCGTGAAAATGAAACAGGCATAACCATTGATTATTTAAATGAAATTCATAAATTACATGAAGAAACTTATGAAGAAGCAAAAAGAAAAAATATGAATATTATTATAATTGATATAGAAGATAAATCATTAGAAGATATTTCAAATGAAATTATTAAATTTATAAAAAAAATTAATTCTTAATTTCTTTAATTTCATAATTATAATATTTATAATTTTCATGATTATAAATATTTGATAAGAATTCAATTGTTTTTTCAACATTTTTATTTTTTCTTTTTTTCGAATTAATAAAACATTTATCTTTATTATTTTCAAATAAAATTAATGATATATTGGATTTATCAATTATTTCTTCTATTAATTTCATAACTTTAGTAAAAATAGAATAATTACATAATCTTGGATCAGCAATACAAATATCTTGATTATCTTTTTTAATACTTTCAATTAATTCACCACTAACCATATTTGAAATAAAATCATCAAAAAATAAATGAGTATCTTTAAAATTTTCATTATAATAAGTAGTTTTTCCTGATGCAGGAAGACCGATGATTACTATTAATTTCATTTTTAAATAATTTCATTTTCTAACCAACCATCATAATATCCATTCGAAAAATTCACTAAAATAAACTTAAAAGTCTCTTTGGTTTTCTTAAATTGAATTTCATATAAATGAGGAGTAATACAATAACAATTACTTGATTCTTCTTTATATTCATAATCATTTGGCAATTCAATTTCTTTTACACTAGTTATGATTTTACCAATTAAATTTTGGAAATCATAATTTTCGTATTTTTCAATTAAACTTGATGAACAACAATCGCCAACCGCAATAAATTTGATTTTAGTATCATTACTTAAAACAATAATTATTTCTCTATAAGATACATAATCATCATCATCATTATTATCAAAAATTAATTCCTTTATAGGCGATTGATGTTTAGTAAAATCAATATACATTTTTTAATTATAATATATAAATATTATTAAATCATTTTTTAAATTTTATAAAAATAAATTAATAATAAAAAATGAAATTTATTTTATATAAAAATTAAAATTATAAAATTTAATAATGACCGATACAGCTGTAGATAATAAATATAAGAAACATGAATTACGTAGTCATATTTATAGTAGACCAGCTATGTATATTGGAACTATTGAACCAAATGTTATTTCGACATTTGTAGTAGATAATTCGAATAAAATTATTAAAAGAGAAATTAATTATATTCCGGGTTTGTTTAAGATTTTTGATGAGGCTCTAGTAAATGCAATTGATCATTCTGTAAGAACTCGACAAGATTTCAATGGAGGTAAAACAGATGTTCAAATTGTTAAAAATATCAGAGTTAATATTAATAAACAAACCGGAGTTATAGAATTATTTAATGATGGAAATGGAATTGAAATTATTAAACATAGTGAATATGATATTTATATTCCAGAATTAATTTTTGGAGAACTTTTAACTTCATCTAATTATAATGATAATGAAATTAAAATTGTTGGTGGAATGAATGGTTTAGGTATTAAATTAACCAATATATTTTCAAAGGAATTTACAATTGAAACTGTTGATCATACAAGAAAGAAAATTTATAAACAAATATTTAAAGAAAACTTAACAGTTAAGGAAAAACCCGAAATTAAAAGTTGTCAAAAAAAAGCTTATACTAAAATTACATTTCTTCCCGATTATGAAAAATTTGGACTTAAGGAAATGACAGATGATATCTATGATTTATTTAAAAAACGAGTTTATGATGTTTCAGCATGCACAGATGCAACTGTTAATGTTTATTTGAATGATGAAAAAATTGGAGTGAAAGATTTTGAAAAATATACAGATTTATTTCTGGATACTAAAACACTTCAACCACGAGTTTATGAAACTCCAAATGATAGATGGGAAGTAGTTGTAGCAGTAAGCACAACAGGAAATTTTGAACAAATATCATTTGTAAATGGAATTAATACTATTAGAGGTGGAAAACATGTTGAATATATAACAAATGCAATTACAAAGAAATTGGTAGAAATGACATTGGCTAAAAAGAAAAAGGTTGTAAAACCTCAACATATTAAAGATAATTTATTCGTATTTATAAAATCAGTAATTGAAAATCCATCATTTGATTCACAATCAAAGGAAACATTAATGACCCAAACAACTAAATTTGGATCTAAATGTGAATTTACAGATAAATTCTATGAAAAATTATATAAATCAGGTATTATTGAGAATGCATTGAGTTCAACAGAAGTAGTTGAACAAAAGAAATTAACTAAAACTGATGGAAAGAAAGTAAATAAAATTATTGTTCCAAAATTGGATGATGCAAATTATGCAGGAACTAAAGATAGTAAAAAATGCACTTTAATTTTAACTGAAGGTGATTCAGCTAAAACTACTGCTATTGCTGCATTAAGTGTTATATCAGAAGGAAGAAATTATTATGGTGTATTTCCTTTACGTGGTAAAATTATGAATGTAAAAGATGCTAGTTTTCAGAAAATTACAGAAAATGCAGAAATTACGGCTCTTAAGAAAATCTTGGGATTAGAACAAAATAAAGATTATTCAGCAGATATTAATTCATTGCGTTATGGAAAAATTATGATTATGACTGATCAGGACCATGATGGAAGTCATATTAAAGGTTTATTATTTAATGTATTTGAAACTTTATGGAGTTCTTTATATAAATTTGATGGTTTTATGACATCGTTATTAACACCTATTGTTAAAGCAACAAATAATCAAACAAAACAAGTTATGAGTTTCTATAATATGAGTGATTATGAGAATTGGTGTGAAGAACTTACAAATAAAAATCAATGGAAAATTAAATATTATAAAGGACTTGGAACATCAACAGATGAAGAAGCAAAAGATTATTTTAAGAATATGCGAAAGATTACTTATAAACATACCGAAAGTTCAGATGAATTTATTAATTTAGCATTTAATAAAAAACGAGCAGATGATAGAAAAGAATGGTTATCTAAATATGATAAAAATGATGTTTTAGATTATAAAGAAGAAGTAGTAAATTATGAAACCTTTATTAATAAAGATTTAATTCATTTCAGTAATCGTAATTTAGAACGTTCTATTCCAAATATTATGGATGGTTTAAAAGAAAGCACTCGAAAAATCTTATTTGCTTGTTTTAAACGTAAATTATATACAAATGAAATAAAAGTTGCACAACTTGCAGGAAATGTAAGTGAGGTTACAGCATATCATCATGGTGAAAATTCATTACAAGAAGCAATTATTGGAATGGCTCAAATTTTCGTGGGAACTAATAATATTAATTTATTATCACCTAATGGTCAATTTGGAACAAGAATTCAAGGAGGTGAGGATGCATCTTCACCGAGATATATTTATACATTATTATCAAAATTAACCAGATTATTATTTAAAGAAGAAGATAATGCAATTTTGAATTATTTAAATGATGATGGAGTAAGTATTGAACCAGAATATTATATTCCAATTATTCCAACTATTCTGGTAAATGGAGCAATTGGTATTGGAACAGGATATTCAACAAATATTCCACAATTTAATCCAGAAGAAATAATTAAGATTTATTTGGGAATTATTGCGGAAATCAAAGAAAAAATTGGTAATATTATCGATGATACATCTATCAGTGCATCAATTGAACTAATAAGAGAAAAAATAATTGAGGAAATTAAACCTTATTATCTTGGATTTAAGGGAGAAATTTCTAAAAATGAAAAAGGAAATTATATATCAACTGGAAATTATAAATGGATTGATAATTCAACAGTAGAAATTACTGAATTACCTATTGGAACATGGACAGAAAATTATAAGGAATTCTTGGAAGATTTAATTGTTAAAAATAATCCAAATTTGAAATCATTTGAAAGTCATTACACAGCTAAAAATGTTAAGTTTATTCTTAAATTAATTGATAATGCAAAAGATAGTATTGATAGTTCATTTTTGAATGATTTTAATTTAACATCGAGTAAAAATTTAAGTTTGAATAATTTACATCTGTTTACTGCAAAAGGAAATATTAAGAAATATGGAACAATTGCTGAAATACTAAAAGAATGGTCTTATACTCGTATTATGAAATATGAAGAACGAAAAAGACATCAATTAAAAGTAATGGAAGATGAATATTTAATTTTATCAGCAAAAATAAGATTTATAATTGACGTAATTGAAGGTTCTATTATTATAATGAATAGAAAAATTAAGGATGTAGAGGAACAAATTGAAACTAAAAATTATTATAAATATGAGAATAGTTATGATTATTTGTTGAGAATGCATATTTCACAATTAACAATGGAAAAGAAAGAACAATTGGAAAAAGAAGTTACAAAACTCAAAAATGATATTGAATTATTAAATCAAACATCTATTATGGATATTTGGGAAAATGAATTAAAGGAATTATTAGAAGAATGGTTAAAACATAAAAATCAAATTTTGGAAGATTATGAAAATGATGTTAAGGGAGAAGTTAAAAAACAAACGAGACGAAAGAAGTAATTAAATCATTTATTCCCCATAATTGAATATCTTCATTATTATCAATAAAAAATTTCCATCTATAAGGAAGAATTAAAGATTGATTTTTTTCTAATTTTATTGCAATAATTTGATTATCTTCATTAGGAGGTTTTGAAGAAATACTTGCTTTATATATAATAATTTCAGTATTTGTATTAGCATTTATAAAAAGATATTTATATCTGTTATAAACCCAATCATTATAATTTTTTTTATCTTCATTTAAATCTTTGATAAAATTGAATTTAAACCAAGAATTAACCAATTCTTCTTTTTCTTGTAAATAATCACTAATAACAATTGGTTGTCGTGTATATAAAGTGGCAAAATTAAAATCGGTGATAGTTGTTTGAAGTATTTGAACAGATGGAGGAAAAATAAAATAACAACAAATATAAATTAATATAATTATGATTATAATAATAGTTAAATTAAATTTCATTTATTTATTATAAATAGAAAAATTATGGTAAAAAAAACTAAAATCAAAAAGGGAGGCAAAACATTTCTTGAAAGAAGACTTGGATTAGCAGAGGGTTCATTAGTTACAGATGATGTTGATGATAGAATAAAAAGTAAAAAAGCATCAGCATTATTAGATGAATATAGATTGAGAAGAGATGTTGCACAGCTTGATTATGATATTGCACAAAATCGAAAAGATCATGCAGATGATTTAAATGAAAAATTAAAAGACCGTAATTTTAAGTATGATAAATTAAATAATGAGAATAGTAATAAAAAATTAAAATTATTAGGAGATTTTATTAATGCTTTAGGAAAAAGTATTGGATATATATTTGATAAATTTTTATATTTAATTACTAAATTATTTCCAACTTATTTTGTTATAGCAAGAGATACTGTTTTCAGTTTATTTAGTTTAATACGAGAATATATTGGAACAGGTCAAGGTGCAATTGTTAAAGTATTATTATTAATTATAATATTTGTTGGAGTAATTACAGGACTTGTATTTTTATTTGGTGGTTCATCAGGAGACCAAAAATCAGCATTAAATAAAACTAGTTTAAATGTATTTACTAAAACACCTACACCTTCATTTGCAGGAACTTTTAACACTGCAATAAAAGGTTTTATTCCTGATAGTTTTACAAGACATTTAAATAGTATTAATAGTAGATTTAATAAGATTTTGGGAAATGATATTAAAGCAACATCTGTAAACAGAATAGCTCGAGATGTTGTAAAAGATAATGATGGAAGAAATGATGGGAGACATAATGGAATTACAAATATAAAAATAGAAAATGATAATAATATTCATTCAATAATAAAACCAAAAGAAGTTATAAATATACCATTAGATTTAAATGATTATAAAGATGATAATATTGATTTTTATAAATTACCTCTTGAAGTTCAAAATGATTTAAAAAAATCTTATGAAACCACATCAATTGATTTTAATCTTAAAAAAATTAAAAAGAATAAAGGTGAAATTAATAAATATGAAGTTGAAATTTATAAATATGAAGTTGATAATAAAAATAGTGATATTTTAGAAAATGATAAATTTATAATTAATAAGTTTAATATAATTTCACCTGACATAGATGTAGTTAAAATTAAAGAAAAAGATAAAAAAAAATATATGTTTAAATTCAATGGTGATAATTTTGTATATCCTGAAAATATAGGAACTAATAATTTATAATGGGAAGTTGTGGTATATCGAATGATAATAAATACTATATACAACCAAGTGAAGTTTGTGCTTTTAAAGCTTTAAATACATTAAAAACCAATCATAATAAAGATTATTATAATTCAAATTTAAATACAATTTTTAGTAATGATTTTTTTCTTAAAGATACAAATTTAAATAAGGATTATAGAAATAATCAAATAGAAAATAATTATATATATCAATATAATCCAAATAAAAAAGATTTATGTTATAATATAGGTCAAAATGAATGGGCAATAAATTGTGCAATTCAAACAAAAAATCCTTTTTATACATATGATAATAAAAATAAAAATTGCACATTAATACCAAGTTTAAAACCAAATGAAAATTATTCTTATGAACAAGAGAATTCATCAAATTATATAACTTTAAAATTACCCACAGATAAAAATAATGAAACAGTTTATAGTTATAAAAATAAAAAAGGATTTTGTGAAAATAAATGGTATGATTGGATAATAACTCCAAATTATCATTTTGGAAATCAATACGAAAAAGATGTTGGGAATTTTAGTAAAGAAGATATTCGTAAATGTTATAAACCTTGTATAAAAGGATATTTACCTTATTTTAATAGTAAAAATAATGAATATATTTGTATACCAAAAGATGAAGCTGAAGATGGACTTTTTGCCAATAAATTAGATTATTCGCCAGTAGCCTTAATTAATTTAATAGGAAATATTGATATTACTTTATATTTTTATAATAAATTATCAACTGATATTCTTGAAGCTAATTATATGAATAATCAATATTATGAAATTAATAAACCAAAATTAGAATTAAAAGATTATGAATTTGATAAGGTGATAGAAGATATTAAAAATACATTAAATACCTATTTTATTGATGATAAAAGTATGAATACAAGAGATATTAATAGAAGTATTAATGTAATTAGTTATAAAAATCCATTATTTCATGAAAATGATCCGGAATTAATTACATTAAGAGGTATGGATACAAATGGTATGATGACAGATGAAATATTAATTCATACTTATTATTTAGCATATAATTATAATAAATTTTATGAAGAATTAATAAAAAAAGAAAATTATTTTAATAATGAAGATACAAAATTTGAAAATTTAAATTTTGATAAAATTAAAAAATCACCAAATAATATCAGATTTAATTTAGCAAAATATTTTGATTATAATAAAGATAAATTTCAAAGATTAGCAAATATTTTATTTAAGGCAATTAATATTTGTTATGATGAAAAAACAGATTTTAGTAGAAATTTATTAGATTATACAAAATTAGCATTTGATAAATATAAAATTAATTTTAGTGGAAAACATACAGGATTTGATAAAAATAATTATTTACAATTTAAAAATAATTTAAATACTGTAAAATTTGATGAATTTAAAAAAAATGAGAATTATACAAAAACATATTATTATAATTTAGATAAAGAAGTTACAATTCAAAAACTAGAAATTCCTTATATTTTTTCCAGTAAAAATAACGATAATAACGATAATAATAATAATAGTCATTTAAGTGATTATATATTAGAAAAATTAACAGATTTAACAGATGATCAAAAAAAGAGTATTAAAGAATTATATGATAATAAGGATGATGTTATTTTTTATACATTAGAAGATAAAGAAAGATTAAATAAATGTTCTACAGGTAAAATTTATAATAAAGAAACAAAAATATGTGAAGACTGTGGAACTTATTGTGGTAAAGATAATAAATGTAAAACTGATAAAAATTGTAGTTATTTTTGTAAAGATAGTTGTCCAGATACTAATATTAAAGAAAAAACAAATAAATGTGGTAATGTTAAAAAAACTAAAGAAATTCCAAAAGAGAAGGGTAAAATAGAAACACCTGTTGAAAGTAATTTTAATATGCCTGATTTTTCGATTATTCTAAAATCAGCTATTAAAATAGTTCTAGCATTACTTTTCTTATATATGTGTTATATTTTCTATCAAATATATGGTGAAACTTTATTTACTTTATATAATTATATTGAATATACACTTGTAATGTTATTTGCTTGGGTTAAGGCATATTTCATTATTCGACATGATGCAAAAGAAAATTATGATTTTATGATGAAAGAATATATTCGTAATAATGCAAAATCTAAATTTGAAAGAGTTTCATCAAAAATTAAAGCTTCTTAAATATTTCGATAAATCTTTTTGAAGTTTTTCCAAATTCAATTATAGGTCTAGGATAATTAATATCAGCTTCTTTTTTTTCCCAATTTAAAATAATTTTATTATCAACATCTTTTAATTCATTTACCCATTTTTTGACAAATTTACAATCTTTATCAAATTTAGTTAATTGTGCAGATGGGGAAAATATACGAAAATATGGTTGACTATCAGTGCCTGTTGATGAACACCATTGCCATCCACCATTATTTGAAGATGGATCATAATCAACTAATTTAGTTGCAAAATAATGTTCTCCTTTTCTCCAATCAATAAATAAATTTTTGGTTAAAAAAGAAGCAACAATCATTCTACATCTATTATGCATCCATCCACATTCATTTAATTGTCTCATAGAAGCATCAACAAGAGGAAAACCAGTTTTACCTTCTTTCCATTTATTAAAAAGAGTTTCATCATTATCCCATTTAACTTTATCATAATTTTTCTTATAAGAACCTCCAAAAATATAAGGAAAATTATAAGTAATACCAGCATAAAAATCATGCCAAAATAATTCACGAATTAATCCATGTTTCACAGGTAAATTATAATAAATTTCGCGAATACTAATACAACCAAATTTAATATATGCACTCATTTTTGTAGTTTTATCTAAATATGGATAATCACGTTCATCATCATATTTTTGAAATTCTTTTAAATTATTAATAATAATAAGACCTCTTTTTCTTCCTCCATTAACTTTAATATTTGGATTAGGTTTAGGACGAAGAAATGAGAAATCTTTCAAAGATTTTGCATTAGGGTCATTTGTAAATTGAAAGGATTTATTAGAATTAATTGCTTTAGGTTTTTTAATTACAGATTTATTATAAAAAGGTGTAAATTTTAAATAAGGTTTTTTATCATCTTTAGTAATTTCATTTATTTTATGTAAAGTATAATCTTCTTCACTTATAATAGAAATATTATTAGAATTAGCCCAATCACTAATTTCTTTATCTCTTTTTATAGCATAAGGTGTATAATCTTTATTAAAACCGATAGCAGTTATATCAAATTTCTTTTTAATTTCATTAAGAATAGTTAAATCATTATCAGAATAATAAAAATTGAGTTCAGGTAATTCATCAAGACTTTCAAATAAAAATTGAACAGAATTCGCGGAATAATATTTATTTTTATCTTTATCAATTTGATTTTTATTAAAAATAAAAATTGGTAAAATCTTTTGATTTGAATAAGTTTCTTTAAGTTTATTAAGAGAACTATTATCGAATAATCTTAAATCTCTTCTAAATATATATATAACGATAGACATCTAATATTAAATGATATTCTTTATTATATCTTTAACTTATAATTATAGTTATGGTATAATAAAACTAAAATATTTAATAGATTATTATAAAATAGAAAATTTTAAAATTATAATTAATTCAACATTTAATAATTTTAAATTTAAATTTGAATACAAATTAATAAATATTCAAGATAAATTAAAATCTTTAATTTTTGTAATAAATTATTTTGATATAAAGGATGAAGATTTTATTGTTAAACTAAATGGAAATTATTTATTAAAATCAAAAAGTCCATTTATGAATTATTTATCACAATTAGATAAAAAAATAATAGATGTTGATGTAATAAGTAAATATTATTTTGATGATTTATTTGGAATGAGATGTAAATTCATAAAGAAAATAGAAAATAATAATGAAAAGTTTGATTTAAGATTAGAAAAAGCAAAATCTTTTATCGAAGAAAAAAAACAAATTTATTTGGAAATATTAGGAATAGATATAAATCAAAATCCAAATTTAAAATCTAAATTTACAATTTATTAATTATAAAAAGTATTTCTAATCCATTTCCAAACTCTTAATTTAGTATCATCATCATTTATTGCATGCATTGTTCCAATTACTAAACTAAAAGTAATTGTTTTAAGGTGTTCTAAATTAATATTAATAGATTTTATATAATCTTCATAATAATTAATCATAAATATTTTATAATCTTGATTAATATCATCATTATATAAAATAGTATCATAACCTAAAAATGATTGATATAATTTTGCATAATCATATAAATTATGACCATTAGTAGTTAATGTTTTATAATTTTTACCTTTCATATCAATAAATTTAATATTATTTGAATAATCAATAATAATATTAGAAAACCATAAATCACCATGAATTAAATTGCAAATATTAAAATTATATTTACAATCTATATAATAATTATGTAATCTTTTAAGACATTCATTTTTAATAATATCAAAATCTTCAAAATTATAATCTTTTGTAATTTTGAAACGTTCTTCAAGTTTAGTGGAATAATTATCTATAATATCATTATTATTAATAATAATATTATCATTTTTATAATTATGTAAATAATTAATCATATCAAATAATTTAGATAAATGAAAAACAGTAATCATTTCATTTTTATATAATGTATATAAAGGGATACCTTCAATATTTTCTCTATAAATATATAAATTATTATTATCAATATAATTAGTATAATAAATAGGGAAAAAAG
>JACCDO011137610.1_pt1 | contig 13953 bp, 14 predicted proteins | sample 7446101 | NCBI WGS metagenome assembly JACCDO01 (sample SAMN15323440, study PRJNA562643) | freshwater metagenome | isolation source: river surface water | place: USA:Blue River Watershed | collected 2017-08-16
AAATTTTTCATAATTAACGGATTAACTTTCTAATAATATATCAACCTTCGGTTGATATATTATTAGAAAAATTGAAATTATTTTATATTATTATGCCCTATAAATTGAGGGTCTTTTGGTATGGCTCAAGTTCCCTCTACCGAAAATAACACTAATATTTATGATATTAAATTTATCAATCGTAATTACAACGCTGATATTGACCTTCTTGAGGGTTTTGATAATGATGAAAATGTCGTCTACAACATCGACCCATCTGAATTGAGCGAACAAGGCAAGAAAACATTAGAGCATGTCCGGAGTGTTTTGTTCGACCATGAGAAACTCTTCTTTGTTGGCGAGAAGAAAACAGAAGGAGAGTTTGACAAAAACGGACCCCTTGAGACTTGTTGGAACCTCTACGTCATTGCCATTAGTCGAGATGGCTCGTTTATCAATCATCAATTCTGCCGTTATTTTCATTGGCACCACGACTCTGATGTTAAGATGGATGATGTCCCTTATGAGAAGGTGAGTATCAGCGATGTTGATTTTTCCAAAAAGGTTTTTTGTTTTTGATTGTTATATTGTCTCATCTTATTTTATTTAAAAACAAATATTCATTTAATTATAATATGCAAAGCAATTATGATAAAGAAATTTTTGTTAAAGATTATTTTGATATTCATACTCATTACACAAAAATATTTGGTAAATCAACACTTATTTTAATGCAAGTTGGAAGTTTTCATGAGGCTTATAATACAGATAATGATGGACCAGATTTATTTTATTTAGGTGAGAGAATTAATATGACTGTTACACAAAAAAATAAAAGCAAACCATTAAGCACTTCCAATCCTCGTATGATGGGTTTCCCATCTTATATTGTAGAGGATATGGTAGAACGTATTGTTAGTTTGGGTTATACTATTATTAGAATAGACCAAACAACTGAACCACCTAATCCTAAAAGAGAAGTTGTTGGAATTTTTTCTCCATCTACTTTACTAAATACTAATAATATTAATAATATTAATAAATATCTGGTATGTATTGTATTTGATGCTTTAAAATTAAAGACATCAAATCCAATCTTATGCATTGGTATAACTGCTTATGATATGGCATCAGGACAAGGTTGTTGTTATGAAACAGTTTCAACTAATTATGATACAATGTTAGCATTAGATAATGCTATCAGATTTTTGGAAAAATATCCTCCAACTGAAACAATTTATCATTTTTCAAATGGGATTATTAATGTTAATACTATTAATAGGATGACATCAGATGATATTATTAAATATATTGGAATAAAAGAAGGAATGACAACATATAAATTAACTAATCCACAATCAGTACTTAATGCTAAATATCAAACTGAATTTATTGAGGAAATTTTTAATAATAACTTAGATAGTATTAATTTATATGCTTATAATTATGCAAGATTATCTTTGGTTGGATTATTAGAATTTACTAAAAATCATCAACCAATTCTTTTAAAAAAACTAACAGAACCATCATATTTTGATAATAATAATGTATTATTTTTGGGTAACAAAGCATTAGATCAATTAGATATATTATCAACAACAGGTCATAATAATTCAGTAGATAAACCAAAAACATTATATGATATTATTTGTTATTGTCATACTCCAATGGGTAAAAGATTTTTAATTGATCAATTATGTAATCCATTAATTAATCCTATTAAATTAAATGAAAGATATCAAATTATTGATATTCTAATGGTTGATAAATTGTATACTAAAATTTCAATGGAAATGCATAATATTTATGATTTACCTAAAATTATCCGTAAGATGGAATTAAATAAAGTTTATCCATTTGAATTAGTTCATCTATTTAATAGTATTGAACAGATTAATAAAGTTTTTAAAATTATGAGAGGAATTAAGGATGAGGATAGAAAAATTATTAAAAAGAATTTAGGTATTGATAAAGAAATTAGTGATAAATTAAAAGAGATTAATACGTATATTAAGGACACATTTGATTTAGAATATATGTCTGGTTTATCATTTGCTAATTATAAAGAAGAAAAGAAGAATTTTATTATTAATGATAAATATACAAATTTAAATAATTTGATGAATGATATTGATATTTGCACAAATTTTATGGATAATTTAGTTAATATATTAGAGAAGTTTATTGAAGAACAGAATAGTAAGGTTATTAAGAAGGATAGTAATGCTATTACTTTAAAAAACAATGATAGAGATGGTCATTATATGTTAATTACTAAAAGAAGATGTAAAATTTTACAGGATAAATTAGCCAAAATGAATAAATTTAATGTTGGTGGAATTGAAATTAATGTAAGTGATTTGGAGTTTAAGGATTTACCTGCTAATAATAATACTAAAATTACTTGTAAGAATATAACTGAATATTCAAATAAAGTTGTTGAATTAAAATCAAAATTAGCAAATGAAATAAAAGAAGCATTTTATAAAGAAGTAAATATTATTATTGATAATTATAAAGATACTATAATTAGTGCATCTAATATAATAAAAATGTTAGATTTTCTTAACAGTGGTGCAATTGGTGCTTATAATTTAGGATATAATAAGCCTACTATTGTTGAAGAAAAACAAAGTTATTTTGACGCTAAAGAATTAAGACATCCAATTGTCGAAGTAATTAATACTGATACTGCTTATCATCCACATAATATTAGTTTAGGTAAGAATGGATTAAATGATATGACTGGTATATTATTATATGGAATTAATTCATCTGGTAAATCAACTTTAATGAAAAGTATTGGAATAGCTATTATTATGGCACAAATTGGATATTTTGTTCCAGCTAAAGAATTTATTTATAGTCCATATAAAAATTTATTTACAAGAATAATGGGTAATGATAATATTTTCAGAGGTATGAGTTCTTTTATGAGTGAAATGATTGAATTAATGGCTATTTTAAAAAGAAATAATAATAATACATTGGTAATTGCTGATGAAATATGTCATTCAACTGAAGAAAAAAGTGCTAATATAATTGTTGCTTATATGTTAGAAACATTAGAAAAAAGTAATACTAGTTTTATTACTGCAACACATCTCCATAGTATTGCTGAATTACCATCAGTTAAATCTATTAAGGGAATTAAAACAATGCATATTAGTGTTATTTATGATGAAATAAAAGATATGTTGATTTATTCAAGAGAATTAAAAGAAGGTCAAGGAGATAAATATTATGGAGTAATGGTTGCAAAATATTTAATGAGAAATGATGATTTTAATAATAGAACTAAAGAATTAGAAAATGAATATGATAATTATCATATTAAACAAAGTAATTATAATAAAGATTTATTAATGTTTGAATGCCATTTATGTCATGGTAAAAATCATTTAGAAAGTCATCATATTAACTTTCAAAAAGATTGCGATGAAGTAAAGGTTAAAGATAAACCTCATATTAAAAGACATGCAAAGTATAATTTAGTTATTTTATGTAGTAAATGTCATGATAAAATTGATAGAAATGAAATAGTTGTTAATGGATGGGTTGATACAAGTAATGGTATTATTTTGGATTATAATTAATAATATATATATATATATATATGAATAATTTAATAATTATTTCAATTATAATTGTTTTAAGTTTAGTAATATTATATATATACACTAATAAAAATGAACAATTTCAAAATAATAATATAAAAAAAACATTTGATGATATTTATAAAAATAAAACTTGGGGAGAAGAAGGGGGTGGTAGTGGACCAGGTTCTGAAATATCAGTAACTTATAATACTGTAGATATTTTATTTAAAATAATTAAAGAAAATAATATAAAAACAGTAATAGATGCTCCATGTGGTTCATGTGTATGGACTAAAAATTTATTACAAAAATTAAAAGAAAATAATATAAAAATAACATATTATGGTTATGATATAGCAGATGAAGCAATTAATAATGCAAAAGAAAATATGTTAAGTTTTAATGATTATCATAAAGTTTATATTAATAATGGTAACTTATTAAATATTAATTTTCCACAAGCAGATTTATTTTTATGTAGAGATACCTTACAACATTTATCCGAAACTAATATATTTAGTGCATTAAATAATATTAAAAAATCAAATTCCAAGATATATTTATTAGGTGGTTATTTATCATGCGGAGGTAATATAAATATTAATACTGGTGACTATTTTGATATTAATTATTTATTAGAACCATATAATTTAATTCCAGATGTTATATATTTGGATAGTATATTATATCCTAAAGAACCAAACAAATATTTATTTTCATTTAATAGATTGGATATAAAAAAATAATTTCATTTATTGAATTTTAGGAAGAATTTCATAAATTTCATCAATAAATTTATTAAGTTCTGCAATTTTGGCTCGAGTTTGAGCCAATTTAGAATAGAGATTTTCGATATTTTTCTTTTTATCATTTCCAACTAATGGATTACCAAATACTTGAGACACATGAGGTTGAATTCCACCACATGCACTACGTGGAGGATTATTAATCGGTTGTCCTGTTTCAGGATGACGTTCAACTGGTCTAGGAGGACCACCACAAAAACCAAATCCCATACCTGCTTGCAAACCAGCACTAGAAACAGCACCAGTTGTAGCTGGTCGTAGACCTCCAAGACCACCAAGACCAATGAATGTGCCAGTCGATGGAAGAGCACCATTAGTACCACCAACACCAGTAGCACCTGTCCCACCAATACCACCAAAAGCATTTAAAGCAGCCATATTAGTAGTAGCAACACTTGATGAAAGACGAGTGCGTTCGGACACTGCACCTGGATTACCAAAAGCAAATGAATTTGCATGAGTAGTAGCACCTACACCAAATCCATGTTGAGATTGATTATTATTATCATAGGGAACTTGACTAACTGGAAAATCATCAACTTCTTCAATACTTACTTGTTCATTATTAACATTTGTTTCATTAGAAGACATTATAATATATAAATATTATTACAGAATAAATAAACATCAATTTTTCTAATCATATAAAACTAAAGTGAAACAAAGCCAGAATTTGCTGAATATATGTTAGAACAATTATTTTAGTAATTTTAATTTCTTAAATAATATATATAATGGACTATAAGAATAAATATTTAGAATATAAACTAAAATATTTTGAACTTAAAAAACAATTAAAAAATCAAAAAGGTGGTTATATTGTTGATGGTCAAAGTTTTACATTTCCTTTATTTAAAGTAGGTGAAAGAGTTGAAAATACATTAAATTATAATTCAGGCACAATTAAAAATTTAAAACAAATTGCAAATTCTTCTATACCAAATGCATTTGATAATTATTATGAAGTTAAATATGATAGTGGTTATATGGAAACAGTTCAAGAAAATGTATTAATTAGATCAACTAATGTTTCTAATCCATCAGTATTTAATCCAACTGGTCCAGTAATTTCTCCAAAGAAAACTACTCCAGTTGTACCACCTGCTAATTATAATCCTTATTATCCTTATACTCCTGGATCACAAGTTGTTTATGATCCATACAATCCACAAATATCTCCATATTATCAACCAATTGTTTATAAACCAACAGTTTATCATGATGAAGATATAAAACCCAGAAGATCATCTAGAAGATCATCAAGAAGATCATCACGCAAATCATCAAAAAGAAATTCTAAAAAATCATCACGTAAATCATCAAGAAAAGGTCGTAAATAAATTAATTATCAAATTTATATTTATAGCATGGTTTATCGCCAACTGTAATTTGATATTCATCATTACAATAAGTTAGACCATCAGGACCTTTTATATATTCAGAATCTTGATAAACTACAATATGACAATGATTGCATCGAAAATCTTTTTCAAAAATATTCAAACATTCTTTAGAACAAAAATATCGGGAGTATAGATTAGCTGAATATCCGCCATATTCACGCCATTTATGGACCATTGAAACAAATTCATTATTTTCATTATTTTTTTTGCAAATTTGACACTTATTATTATCAGCATGGCTTGTATTATCCATAATTATTTATATTATTTGTTATAATATAAATAAATATCAATTTTTATTCATCTATTTCTTCAATACTATCATCTGCATCATAATTATATTCTTCAGGTATTGTTTTTAATAATTTCATAGGTTTTTGAAAATGTCTAAATAAAACTGGACCAAATATTTCATCCATAAATAATTTCTTATTTAATAATGTAAATAATTCATAACTTGTATTAATTTTTTTAATTAAATTATTTTTAATTAGTTTTTTTTTACCAATTTTCATTTTATTCATAGAAATTATTAATTTATTTATATCATCATTTTTTTTCTTTATTGGAACAATATTTAGATTATTAAATTTTTTTGATAAATTATTTATATCAGTATTCATTATAATATTATAATTAATATTTTTTTATCATAATTATTTTATTAATTTTACTTCATTTTTTATTTTTTTTATATTGGGACATTTATTTCTTAATCTTCTAAGACTTTCTTTCTTATAATCATTGTAATGATTATCATTACAATAATTATCAGATGGATGATTACCAAGTGATTCAACAACTACACCATTATTAATTACTAAATGGTCAGTTATATAATTTTCTAATTTAATATGATAATATTTAATTAGTTTAATTGATTTATCTAATGGAAAATATAATCTGGGATATATCCAATAATTCTTCGAAGAATTATATTTAATTAAATGACCTTGTGATATTTTGAATGTTTCTGGTGGATAATTAGGAGCTATACTATTTTTAGGAATAATACATGGATATGTTTTATCACTTGCAATTACACGACTCTTATATATTTTAACAATTTCAACAATTCTATTATCACTAGTTATAACATTATCTCCCTTATGTAATGTATTAATATTAACATATCCATTAGGTGTAAGAACTGTAGTATCCTCTGTTAAACAAGGTAGATCACCTACTGTTAATGTTAATGTAGTAATATGATAACTACCAGTATTATAAACATAAATAGTATAAGTACCAATAGCAGTAGATGTAGTAGTACTAATAGCACCATTTGCTGGATTGATTGTTATACCATTATAATCTTCAACAATATTTATTATAGCATAAAATGCATCTTTAATACCAGCAGTAGATGTTTCACTTTTAGCAACTGTTAGTGTATCTGTTCTAATTAAATTAGGTGGTGTTCCTGAAATATTTGTTACATCATATGGAGTATAACCCATATTTTTTAATTCGTATGGTCCAGTGCCACCAGTTGTAGAAAACCAAACTGTTCCAATATACCCGGTAAGTGGAAAACCAGTTAATACATTATTAGCATTAGATGTTATCCAATTCCCAGGACTACCTCCTGAACCAGCTTCTGAATAGTTATTTGATAAATTATAAAGTGGGTCTGCGTTTGTGCCATTTACAACATTAACATTTCCAATAATATATCCAGTAATACCATCAATTGTTCCTGAAGTATAACAATTATTTATCGTAATATTTAATGTTCCAGAATCAATAGTAACAAGTATACCACATATACCACCACCTGCTAGACCAGTTACATTTCCAGTACTATAACAATTAGAAATTGATACAGTATGAATACCTAAATCTGATGCAACGGAACCACATATTCCTCCCGCATTACCTCCTGTAATATTTCCTGTTGAATAACAATTTGTAATTGATGCTAAATCAATTCCAGCATTTGCACCTATTATTCCACCTGAATTATTACCACTAATAACACCAGTTGAATAGCAGTTTGTTATTGTAACAGCAGCATTACAATTTGCACCTACTATCCCACCAGCACCCTCACTATTAATGCTACCTGTAGACCAACAAGAATTAATATTGATTGTTCCACCATTATTTCCAGCTTGATGTCCAACTATACCACCAGCTTGTGAAGACATAGAACCACTACTAGAACAACCAATAATAGTTAATGTTCCATTAGTTGCTGCTGCAAACTCACCAACTATCCCACCTCCAGACTCTGAAATATTTCCATTAGAACAACAATTAATAATATAATTATTAGTTGCATTAGTTCCAAATGATATTCCACCAATCCAACCTGCAGAATCTGCTAGAGTTGAACCAACATTTATAACATCTAAATTAAATATATAAATATCATTATATCCATTATCTCCATTAAAATTTTGAATTAATCCTGGATATTCAAGTGTACTGTCAATTGCAATTATAGGTCTAGTTCCATCGTTATTTAATGATTCTGAACCAAATTGAATTTTATCAGTGTTGCAAATAAAATGAGACCCCTGTGTAAATAAACTAATATTTGTTGTAAATATTAATTTTAAAAATCCAGCAGCAGTATCTGTATTTTCAACACTAATTGGTGTGCTAAATCCAAACCATTCATCTATATTCTCATACTTGTATTGCAACCCAACTCCTTCAATAAATCTAATATAAACATTAGTTCCACCTGGAGCTGATATAAAAGTTCCACCACCAACTGCAAATGCTTGTTCACTCATTGGACCTAATAATAAACGTGGTTCAAGACCAGTATTGATAGTTTTATGGTCTAAACCTTCATTAAAAATATAAGCATTATTTTGAGAAATCGGATAACTTTCATTATCAACAATTAATTCACCAGATGAATCAGTAAGATATATTAAATAAGTATTTTCAAAAGATTTAATACCTTTATCAATATGAGGTAATGTATCACCTTTAATCCAACGCATTGGGATTTTATCAATATTTGATAAATTTAAATCCATTTTTTGATAAATTGTATTTTTAATAGATTCAGTTAAATTAATTGTAAAATAAATTGAACCCAACGTATTATTATCTATATTATTTTTAGCATTTAAAACTTCAGGCATATTTAATAAATAATCAATGTCTTCACTAGATAATATATTATTTATACTAACTACCATATACTATACTATATATTAAATAATTCAACATAAAATTTATTTATTTTAATATCTAAATCTAATTCATTTTTTATTCCAGTATTTTCATTCATAATTATATAATCAATAAAATTATAAAATGAATTAATATCATTATAAATATGAAATCTATTATTAATATTATTTAAACGCTCTCCAATTGCACCCATATCTGTATATAAAATAGGTAATCTCATATTTATACCTTTTGTTAAAGCATAACAATATGATTCAGGTAAAGAATTAATAAACATCAAACCATGAATATTTTTATTACTAACTTTTTCATAAATATCATCTTCATTATATATTCCTTCATGATATATATGTTTCTTTTTTAGATTATCTCTATTAATAATATTTCCAAATAAATAATAATAAATTGTATAGTTTTTATATTTATTTATTTTACATAATTCTATATAATAATCATAACCTTTAATTTGATTAATATTAGTAATAATACTTATATTAATTTTATATTCTAATATCTTTGGTATATATAATTCATTATTATAATTTAAATTATCATTATGATAAATTAATTTATAATTATCATTATAACCAATAATATTAACAAAATTATCTAACATAAATTGTGATGGAAATATAACATACTTAGCTATTTTTAATAAATTATGATTTATTTTTATAACTTTGGGTTCCTTATGAATATTTATATTATTTAGATTTTCATTTGAATATATAAAATAAAAATCATGAATAGGTAATATTAAATTAATTTGTTTTTCAATAATACATTTTTCTATATCGATAAACTTAATATTTGTATTATATAAATTTTGAACTATTAATAAATCTTTATTATTAAAATCATCAAACATATAACTAAATTCAATTAGATTTTTAATAATAATATAATTTTTGTTTATTCTATCTAAATAATTAATAATATCATAAATGTATTTATAAGAACCACCTTCTTTAATTGGTGCAATAATATAAATATGACAAATAAAAGGTTCTGGATCAATTTTACTATTACAATAACGTTTTAATCTTCCATATTTATTCCAATGTTTTAATGCTTTATAATATGAATTTATATTTACATTACGTAAATCTTTATATTTTTTTAAATAATATGTCCAATCAAAAAAATCATTCATTAATATAAGATATTAATATTATTATAAAAAACCAAATTTTTTTTATATATTATATTAATGGCAAAAACTTTATCAAATCTAAATAGCTCAAATGTATTATTATTAGCAAATGATATTTTTTATGGTATTGTTGAAAATGTATCAATTTATGAATCAGTTACTATAACTATTAAATCAGATGTATCTAGTGATGTTAATGGAATAATTTTATATTTAGGTTCATCACCAACATCTTTAGTTGCTAAATACAATTATACTTATAATGCAAATGAAAATAAAACAATTACCTTAAAATTATCAGACAAATATTTTAAATTAGAATATAATAATACAAATGAAGAACAAACTACATTTAGTATTCAAACTTTTTATAGTTATGTTTTACCATCTGGTACATTAAGTATTACTGACCCGATAGATGTTAAATTAAGTGATGGTTCAGGAAATGGTATAACTAGTACTGCTGATGCATTAGATGTTAATATTAAAAGTGGAAATATTAATATTTATGATAATAAACAATTTGATTTATTTGGTAATATAAAAGTTTCCAATTCATTTACTCTATTAGATATAGAACATATTTATGATAAAAATTCACTTTTAATGGATGAATATATTAGTGGTGGTTCTTCAACTTATAAAACAAATGATGCATCTGTTCTAATGAGTGTTACTGCAAATAATCATAAAGTTATTCGTCAATCTAGATTATATACAACATATCAACCAGGTAAATCACTATGTATTAGAATGACAGGTGTATTAAATGCAAATACTAATGCTAATAATACAACAAGTAGAATTGGTTATTTTGATGATACAAATGGTTTATTTTTTCAATATTCAGGAGGTATCTATAGTGTAGTTAAAAGAAAAACAAATTCAGATAGTACAATAACTGATACAACTATAAATAGAGTTAATTGGAATGATCCATTAGATGGTACAGGTTCATCAGGAAAAACAATAGATTTTACTAAAAATATAATATATTATATTGAATTTGCATTTTTAGGAGTTGGTATTGTTAAAATGGGAGTAGTATATGAAGGAACATTATATATAGCATATACTTTTACTCATAATAATTTAACATATCCATATATTTCTAATCCAAATCGTCCAATGAGATGGGAAATATCTTCAACTGGCGGAAGTGGTCAATTAATATGCACTTGTGGTTCTATTCAAAGCGAAGGTGGATATAATTTAATTGGAAATCCATTTAGTATAGGACATTCATCAACAAGTTTAAATGTTACAGGTAGTAATGAAACATATGTAATGAGTATTAAATTAACACCAATGAGTAGAAAAATAGTTAAATTAATATCATTAGCAATAATTTGCACTACTGGTTCAAATGCAATATATAGCATATATAAAATTAAATCACCTACTACTAATCCAATTTCAACTGCACCAGCTGGGTCAACAATAACAAATAGCGTAGTAAATTATCATTTGAATACAGCATATAATGTTACTATTGATAAAACTAATGCAGATTTATTATATCGTAGTTATTTTACTTCAAATGAAAGCTTAAATTTATCTAATTTAACAACATTAGGAGGTCCAATATATTTAACAGCTGGAATAAATGCAACAAATAATGAAGCAGGTTTTTATAGTGATTATATTGTATTAACAGTTCAAAGATTAAGTAATCAAGATGAAACAATGTATGCATCATTTAATTGGATTGAAATATAAAAAAATAATATTTAATCTGAGTTATCTGCAGTTTCTATTTCATTTAATACTTTATCACATATTTTCTCAATAGCTTTATCAAAATATATTCTACAATATTTGCAAATATATTTTTTTAACATTTCATGATCAATTTTTTTATTAGTAATTTCTTTACCATTTTTAGTAAAATATGTATAATAAACTTCATCAATTAATTTTTTATTATTATGATAATAATCCCAAATTTTAATACAATCTTTATAACTTTTGAAATCACTAAAATTATCATAATAATATTGTTGTAATATATCTGGATTTTCTGTCTTAATAACATAATCCATTTCATCTTTAGTTGTTTCTATTAAAGTTTTAGGGTGTTCTGGATAACCAGAACCATAAATACATAATAAACCATTCTTAAATTTTCCCAAATGAATAAAACGCCAATCTTTTTCATCACCAGTAGCACTTAGATAAATATCCGAAGGGATTTGGTCCCGTGTAATAACTTGTAAATCGCATTCCATTAATATTTAAAACTAATTTGTTACTAGTTATTTATATCAATTTTTATTAGTAAAATTGATAGGGATATAGAAAAAATTATATTTTTTCTATATACACCAATTAACAGTTATAAAAATTGAAATAATTATAAATTATAATATGATTTATAATTATTATGTCTTCTCCTATCTATATACCATTGAATTATAATTTGCTAAAAGACTTAATTGAACAAATTGATGCGATAACTGATTCATCAAATACTTATGATGAAATTTTAGAGTATGTTATTGATTTTATTAACACGTATTCTTATATTTATGATTTACAATATAATGGAAATGATAAATATATTAAATCAATTCTTACTGAATTAAATGATATTAAAAAAATTATAAATTCTGATACATCAATTGAATTCAAGGTAGAAACAATTAGGATGCTATCTATTTATAGAATTTATTAATTGTTATTTTAACAATGGTTTCCATTTTTTTAAATTAATTATCAATAATACCTTCATCTTCAGTATTATAAGAATTAATAACGTCTCTAATTAAATTCTGATTAGAATGATAATAATTCCAAATTTTAACACAATCTTTATATTTATAAAATGATTCAAATTCATCATAATAATATTCTTGTAATTCATCTGGAGAACCTATATTAATAATATATTCCATTTCATTCTTAATACATTCAATAATATCATCAACTTGTTGAGGAAAATTAGCACCTAAGATACATTTTAATCCATTCTCAAATTCAAACAAATGAATTAATTCCCATTCTTTATCTTTGCTTCGTTCACATAGATAAAGATCAGTTGGGATTTGGTTTCGCGAAATGATGTTTAAGTTGTAGTCCATTAAATATAAATTATTTTATAATAATTATTAATTAAATCAACTTTTTTATCTACGCCAATCCCGTTCTTCCCATACTTTCTTAAATTTTTTAGGAACATTAGTTCCCCAACCAGTAGCATTATTTGATAATGTATTATATCTTTCAACAATCATTTTAATACTAAAAGGTGAACAATCTGTAAATATTAATGATAATAATTGAATACATTCTTCGTCATCTTGACGAAGTTGACAAATACTACATACCACTCTAAATTCATTTTCAGTCCATTTATGTTTATTATTATTTTCCATTAATTATTTATAAAATATAAATAATTAATCAATAAATCAATATTTTTAGGCATCAATTGTCTTTTCTTTCTTTACAACATATTTTTTAACTTTACCATCATTCCATGTTCCAAATTTATCACCCTTTGTATTATCTTTTTTAATCTTGTACATAATATTATCTTCTAAAATGTATTCAACATCTTTATAAGATACTTTATTAAATTCTGGTTCTTCATCATCATTATCATCATTATTTTCTTCATCACTTTCTTCTTCATTATCTTCATCATCATTATTATTAATATTTGTTTGAGTACTAAAATCAGTAATAGCTTCTACTTTATCATAAATAGTTTCAATCATATATTTAATACTTTCCATTGTTTTATTAAATTGGCTTTCTTCATTATTAATTTCTTCAATCATTTTAACAATCTTTTCTTGGTCTTCTAGTGATGGAACTGGGATTTTAATTAATGAAGCAGTATTCTTAGAAATGTT
>JACCDO011770144.1_pt1 | contig 13952 bp, 17 predicted proteins | sample 7446101 | NCBI WGS metagenome assembly JACCDO01 (sample SAMN15323440, study PRJNA562643) | freshwater metagenome | isolation source: river surface water | place: USA:Blue River Watershed | collected 2017-08-16
ATAACCTTATCTATTTCAGAGTTTGGCATACGAGATCTGTATTTACCATCTTTACCTGCACTACCCTGAGCCACCACAGCTATGTAGTGTAGTGCTGGTATGACTGGTGTAGTAGGATCAGCCTCTTGCCACTTCTTCACCTCAGTATCTAGACGAGAGAGCATCTCTGCCTCTGGGTACTCACCGAGCACTCCCATTTTAGTAGAATATAAATTGCCATAATACGCTACGATTCTATTAAATGGTAAAAGTGCTCCAGCATTTGGATACTCAGTCTTCACTGGCCAGAGAGTAGGCACTACAGGTGCAGGTGGTACAGGGATATCATTGCCATTTTTATCTTTCTTGGGTACTACTACCGGTGGTACTGGATTGTTAGCATTTTCTAACAACTTAGCATCATAAGCCACCTTGTCCAATTTTGCGGGAAATATATCTTTCTTTTTAACGACTTCTAAAACAGCATCTTTACTATAAGACACTTCAGAACCAAAAAATTCAAAGACTATAAAAGCCAAGACTAGAGGGACACACAGCAAGCTCAGAATCCAGTATTTATTACTCATTATCTCTATGAATTTTCGCTATCGAAAAAGATTAACGCTAAAACCAAAGTGTATATTATATGATCATCGATTATTGGATTGTTATCTGGCCACAGTAGAGCTAAATACATAAGCATAAGCATCACTCCGCCAGCCACTGCTCCCCACTTCACATATCTATTAAATACCAAAGTCAGACCTACAAAAAGCAGACCCAGCATAAACATCCAGTCCACCACAGCCACTCCAGCTAGTGAGTGAAATAATTCTGCGAATGGACCCTTAGCAGCAAAAGACAAAAAGCCTGTTGTCGGTGAACCACCATGAATCCAAGCATTTTCTGTCTTTGTAGCAAAACCTAAACCAAACAATTTATCAAAAAATGCCCATAGAAATATAAAACCCATCGCTATACGCAAACTCATCAAGATTTTTCTTTTCATAAAAATATTATAACAAATTAATAATTATTAAGCTTTCTTTTTATCCAACTTATCCAAGCCGATCATCTTCACCCCAAAATACACGACTCCTGCAATAACTAAGAAATCTATAAACACACTTATCAAATCTCCATATAGTATCTGAGCAGACCCTATACCGAAAGATGCAGTCTTGAGCCCTGACGCCGCACCGAGAGCAATACTAAGCAGAGGATTGATAATATCTGTGACTATAGCAGTGACGACCTTTGACACCGCACCTCCTAAAATGAAACCCACCGCTAACCCCACCACTCCCTGCTCTCTAATAAAGTCTGTAAATCCTTTCATAAAATAGTAAAATTATTTGTAATTAAATTAATTATAAAACAAATTGCCCTTTCGGGCAATTTGTTAAATATTTTTATTTGAATAAAGCGAGTACTATACCCATAGCACTCAAACCGACAAAACTAGATGATAATTCAAAAAGCCACAATTTAGGAGACTTGCCCATCCAGATGACATCCATAGATGATCCAGTAGCTATGATACCTATAAATACTATTGTCACCACTTTCCAAGCCTGCATCCAGCCCTCCACTCCAGTCATAGTGAAAAGCATTACAAAGGCCACAGCTGTGACTACATTTGCCAAATAATTCTTAAACATCTGACCATACATATCAGACAACTTCTCATTGCCTGTAGGTGTGATGTTAGCTAACTTCATCCAGACTTTACCAAACAGTGGTCCATGCCAAAGGAAACCAAGAATAAAATAAACTGCTGCCCCCACCAATATTGCAAATATGTTCATATATTTTTTACCTAAATTTTAATAACTATATTTTAACACAAACAGACTACTCTTTAAATAAATGCGTGTTCTCTAGATGAATAAGGGCCACCATAACTGCCTGTTTTGTATAACTTAATCTATTTAACCTACCATTAGTTAATATACTTATAATACCTTGCTCATAACCTATATGTTCACTATTGGTTATACCTGAGAGCTTAGATGCATCAGACATATTCATACCATCTTCTACTATCATCTTAATTATTGCTCTCGGTGGTTCAAAAGCCGAAGACAGACCTAGATGAAATTCTTTACCATCATAGATAGCACAAGCACATATATCCATATACCCTGTCTTTGTATGTGGCACAGGCATGATGCCGCTCTCTATGCCGAAACTATAATCCACCCCAGATTCAAAAACATTTTTAGCTCTATTCATAGCACCTTGTATCACTTGATCTAGATTTATAGGCTGTTCCCCCACCCCACTATCAACAGATTTATTCTCAGATTCAAAACCTGCAAACATATCGTAGTCTTTAATCAGTTCTTTAACAGCTGCAACTTTCTGCGGATTAAGCGATGCGATAATAATTTTCATGAGATTATTATAACAGAATTTTTTGCTGCGGGACCTGGACTCGAACCAAGATAACCTCCTCCAGATTCCTTCCCCCTATTGCTAATTTTCTAGACAAAGCTGGGAGACTTGGACTCGAACCAAGATAATATCCTCCAGAGGGATATGTCCTACCATTAGACGATCTCCCAGCCTTACCTATAAAATAAAAGCAATTTCTTACGGAACCGGATAAAAATCAACGAGGGTTTATTTTTATTCCCGCCACTAAACAATCCCGCAATAGTCTATACAATAATACAAATTTGACGATTTATCAATGACAATTAAGCTTAAAATCTATATATTGAAAAAAATAAAAAAGTGTGTTAGAATATATAACTGAATCAGCCCTCCATCCCGGCGGGCTATGTAGAGGTCCAGACCCTATGCGTAAGTTGTTCTTTCTCTTCGTTGTCAACCTCGTGCTTCTGTGCATGAAGCCGATCTCGGCGCAAGACATCTTCGCGATGCCTGAACCGAAGCCAGGCCAGATCCTGATCAAGGTCGCAGAGGGACAGGACGACAACCCGAACTTCCCCAAGAAACCCCTGAAGTCAGTCGGTGACGCCCATGTCATCCTCGCCGTCGATGGTGAGCTGTTCATCGGCGACACCGACTCGAAGGGTATCGTGTATCTGCCGACACCAAAGGTGGCTACGTTCGACATCGTCGTCGCGGCCAAGGGCTACGTCTTCTTGTCGAAGAAGGTTACCTTCAACAACAAGAGCCCTGAACCCGTGGCGATCGGAATCTCGATCGCTCGTAAGTAAGCAACATCCGCCCGCCGGCGACGATAAGCTCGTCTCGGCGGGCTTATCGTTTTTATATACTATTTTTTATATATGCTTTGTCTAGAAAATTAGCAATAGGGGGAAGGAATCTGGAGGAGGTTATTTTGGTTCTGACCCAAGTCTGACAGCCAAGAAATAGTTTATTGTGACAAAAAATGCTAAAATTTATAAATGCATGAAAATTTTTATACAATTTTTGCCTCAGCAATCGCAATTGTTATAGTATTTCTGTTTGCTATAGAAAAATTCAGTAAACAAATACAAAATTTAGAAGGTAACAAGTTTAAATTTTACATAAAGAAATTTACTGATACGCCACTAAATGGGACCTTAATAGGTGCAGGAATAACATCGATACTTCAATCTAGTACAGCAGTCAGTGTGCTTTTAGTTTCCATGACATCAGCTGGTGTAATACATTTATCTAACAGTTTAGCAGTAATTATAGGAACTAATATAGGTACAACTATAACCTCTCAGCTTATTGCTTTTAAAATACTTAGCATAGCACCATATATTTTAATACTGGGTTTTTTAATGATGAAAATAAAAAGTAATATTCAAAAATTTGGAAAATCTATTTTTTACTTTGGTCTTATCTTTTCTTGTCTATATATTATTTCTTTCATAACAAGCTCGATTAAAGATGCTCCATTTATTCTCAACCTTCTTTCTCACACAAATAACTTATTCCTTGCAATATTGTTTGGATTTATTATTTCAAACATTCTTCAATCGAGTTCTATAACAATAGGTATTGTAATTATACTTGCATCTCAAGGAGCATTAAATATTGAACAATCTATAGGATTACTTTTTGGTACAAATATAGGAACAACAACAACTGCAATTATTGCATCACTTGCAACAAACAAAGAAGGAAAAAGGGTTGCTGTTGGACATCTATTATTTAATCTGATAGGTGTAATGATATTTGTTCCTTTTATAAGTATTTATACTGTATTTATAACATCACTATCTGAAATAACAGCTGTACAAGTTGCATACGCACACCTATTCTTTAACATAATAAATGCCATCATATTTTTAATATTCTTTAGTAAATATGAGAATTTGGTTAAATTTATAATAAAATAAATTAAATTTATTATAAAAACTACATATTTACTTCTAGATTATTTCTTACCCATACAAGCTTTAATAAAAGCTGTGAATAGTGGGTGTGGACTAAGTGGTCTCGCCAAGAATTCTGGGTGATACTGTGTACCTAGGAAAAACGGGTGCTTGGATTTTGGCAATTCTGCTATCTCCATCAATTTTCCTTCTGGAGACTGTCCAGAGAATACTAAGCCCTTTTTCTCTATCTCTTCTATGTATGCTGGGTTTACTTCATAACGGTGGCGATGACGCTCCACTACTTCTTTCTTACCATAACTAGCTCTAGCAATAGAGCCGTCTTTCAACACTGCTTTATATGCACCGAGGCGCATAGATCCACCATATCTTTTATTTATCAAATTCTCTTTCTGGCTCTCCATCACATCTATAACAATATTCTTTGCATTTGGATTTACTTCACGAGTATTGGCATCTTTTAAGCCAAGCACATTTCTAGCGTACTCAATGACCATCATCTGCATACCATAACACAAACCAAAATACGGTATTTTATTCTCACGAGCATATTGCACTACTTTCAAATTGCCCTCCACTCCTCTCTTGCCGAAGCCTCCAGGCACCACGATACCATCGTATTTCTTAAGTTCTTTTAACTTAGCTGAATTCTTCTCGTAGTCCACAGAATTGAGCCATGATATTATCGGCTTTTTATTCTGAGCATAACTACTGTATTTGAGTGCTTCAATGACAGACAGATATGAATCAGATAGTATGAAGTCTCCTGTCTCAAAGTATTTACCTATCATAGCTATCTTCACCACCTCTTTACCATTGTGAGCATTCTTTGCAAATTTCTTCCATTTATTCCATGCTGCAGTATCAGGCTTCTGACAGACCATACCTAAAATGTCGCAGAGTTTATCTGATAACTTCTCTCTCTCGAAGTTGAGTGGTATGTCATACACACTACTGACATCTGGAGCAGAGATGACTCTATCTGCAGAGATGTTGCAGTGAAATGACAATTTCTCTTTTCTCTTCTCATCTAGTAGGACATCTGCACGAGCTATTAAAATATCCGGTTGGATTCCGGATGTGTTTAGAGCGCGCACTGCGTGCTGAGTCGGCTTAGTCTTCATCTCGCCTACTTTATTTGGAGTAGGTAGATATGACACCATTACGAAAATGACATCTTTAGGTCTCTCTATCTTCATCATACGAGCAGCTTCTAAGAAGAGGATGTTCTCGTATTCACCCACTGTACCTCCTATCTCTATCACAGCTACATCCGCATCTGCATTTACCGCTGCTTTCTTGATTCTATTTACTATCTCTATCGGTATGTGTGGCACCACCTGCACACACTTACCATCGTATTCCAAATTGCGCTCTTTCTCTATGACGCTCTGATACACACGGCCAGTAGTCATGTAGTTGATACGAGTTAGATCTATGTCTAGAAATCTCTCATAATTTCCCATATCCTGATCTGTCTCATCGCCATCATTTAACACGAAAACTTCTCCGTGCTCTACCGGATTCATAGTACCTGCATCCACATTTACATATGGATCAATCTTGATTGAAGTGACATTGAGCCCTCGATTCTTTAAGATGAGTCCGAGTGAAGAGGCTGTAATACCCTTTCCTACTCCAGAAATAACACCACCAACAACGAAAATGTATTTTGTATTCTTAGCCATTATTTATTCAAATATTTCTTAACTGCAAGGAAACTAGAAAACACACCAAGAATAATACCAGAAAACAAAACAATTGCCAAAATCTCAAAGAAATTAGACAAATAATAACTAAACATATTCATACCTAGGAAATCTGTCATATTGCTGCCTAGCCACATAGTCACAGGGAAAAATACAATCAAAGTGATAACTGTAGCTATGACTCCATAGATAGCTCCCTCCACCATAAACGGACCTCTGACGCGTGTATTTGAAGCACCCACCAACTGCATCACCCCTATCTCTTCTTTGGAGATAAATATAGTCAGACGGATAGTGTTGAAAGTTATCAAAATAGAAGAGATAACTAAATACAAAGTTAGCAAGAAGCCTAGTCTCTGTGCCCCCTTTATAATACTGTTTAATCTATCTATGACTGGTTTGTTTTTAGAATAATTTGTCTTAGAGATAATATTTGAAGATTTTAAAACTAGATCATTGTCTGACTTCAAGAATTTCTCAATACTCTCATACTGACCTACTTCTTTAGCTTTTATATTTAATTCTGCACCTAGAGGATTTTCTTTTATTTCATCTAAGGCTTGGATAGTAGGATAATCTTCTTTGTGCAATTCTCTAAAAGTCTTGAGTACTTCGTCCGCAGACACATAAGCTACACTCCCCACTTCTGGTAGATCCTCTAGGGAGTCTTTCAAAGCCATGATGCTCTTCTCAGAAGCACCGACATTGAAATAAATAGTCACATCCACTTTGTTCTTAATCTGAGTTAGAGAGAAATTTAATACAGCTTGAAGCAAAACTATAGCCACTATCATAGCCAGTGTATTTACTACCTGAAATACTGCAGACCAAGATATGAGTCCTCCACGAGTAAAATTTATAAATCCAGCTTTTATAATTCTTTGAAATGTGACCTTCATATTTTTTGATTATAACACATACTTACCATCCTTATCATCTCGGACAACTTTACCCTTCTCTAGGGTGACAACTCTCTTGCCTATAGAGTCCACCACAGCACGATTGTGAGTAGTGAGTATTATAGTTGTACCCAAATCATTGATTTTCTTTAATATCTGGATAATCTCATGAGTATTTATAGGGTCCAGATTGCCTGTAGGCTCATCGGCGATGATAACTTCGGGTTGGTTTATGATAGCGCGAGCTATAGCCAAGCGCTGTTGCTCTCCACCAGACATTTGGTGTGGGAAATGGAAAATCTTGTGCCCCAAATCCACCAATTCGAGCACATGAGGCACATCTGAAGCTATCTCATCCTCATCCTTACCAGCAGCCTCCATAGCAAAAGCGATATTTTCATATGCTGTCTTATTAGAAAGCAATTTAAAGTCTTGAAACACCACCCCTATTCGGCGACGGAGATTGGTCAGGTCTTTATTCTTTATCTTATGTACATCTATAGACTCAAAAAACACAGTGCCCGCTGTAGGAGCCTCGTCTGCAAGTATCAATTTAGTAAAAGTAGTCTTACCAGAGCCTGAATGACCCACGATAGACACAAATTCTCCAGCAGATATGGTCAAAGTCACATCCTCTAATGCTTTACCATCATTGCCATAAACTTTTGAAACATTGTTGAAATAAATCACTTGTCTATTTTAACACAAAACAAACTATGCCTCAACAAAAATATCTATCTCTCCATCTAAAACAGCATCCACATTTGAAGTTTCCACTCCTGTGCGATGATCTTTAACCATTTTATACGGGTGAAGTACATAAGACCGTATCTGACTACCCCACTCTATCTCTGTGCCCTTGCCAGTCTGCATAGACTCTTCGATACTCTTCTTCTCAAGCTCTGCTTTTTTAAAAATCTTGGCTCGGAGCATAGAGAGTGCTTGCTCTTTATTTTGTTCTTGAGAGCGCTCACCGGAAGCATGTACTGACAAACCTGTAGGTATATGCACTACCCGCACTGCTGTCTCTCTCTTGTTTACATTTTGACCCCCAGGACCACCAGCTCTAGAAAATTCTATTTTTAAATCAGCTGGGGGTATCACAATATCCTTCTCTTCGAGTTTAGAAAACTTAGGCATAACTTCTACTAGAGAAAAGGATGTGTGGCGGAGCTTTTTAGCATTAAATGGAGAGATGCGTACCAATCTGTGCACTCCGTATTCATTCTTGAGCTTGCCATAAGCACCCTTCCCCTCTACTTCAAAAGACACATTTCTGTATCCATTGTGATCATTTTTATGTTCGTGGATAAAAGATATTCCCCAACCCTTCTTGTCGGCATATTTCATATATATATTTAAAAGCATTGCCGAGAAGTCTTCTGCATCATCTCCACCAGCGCCAGAGACTATGGTCACCACAGCATTGCCTTTGTCATATTTACCAGCGCCTTCTTTTTTATCTTTTAATTCCTGCAACTCTCGAAGCACAGCCTGTGCCCGCACTTTATCAGTCCAAAATTCTGGGCCTTGCATTTCAGCCTCTAATTTAGCTATCTTCTCTTCAATTTTATTTACATCTTCAGACATAATATGAGTATAACAAAATAGAGCCATCGATGGGAATCGGACCCATGGTCTCTGTCTTACCAAGACAGTGCTTTACCACTAAGCTACGATGGCTTACAGAGACTAATACTAGTGTATTTTCCCCTCTTTTGCAAAATAAATAGATTAATAAACTAAAAATTTAAAAACTGAATTAAAACATAAGTTAACAAAAGGGCACGGATTGTCCAAGCTATGGTTCTAATCCAATTAGAATTTACTAACTTGGAATGAAGTTTTTTATCAAAACCATGTTCAAGCTTCATGTGTATTGGGTATTGAATAAAAGAAGTAGCTAAATAAATTATTAAAATCAATAAAAGTCCAATAAAAAATATAGATGCGAGTATCAAATTATTTTGCATAAAAAATAACAAAATAGCTGTTATTAACTCTACATATATAATAAACCATGCAACACTAGATATGCGGTGTATGTGTTCGTGTTCATATTTAATAAAATTTTTACGTCCAACATAAACTAACAATGGATAACTAGAAAGCTGAGAAAGCCAAATTGCCCCAGTCATGATTAGGGTTGAAATATAATGAACAATAAAAATTATTTCGAAAATACTAACATTCATTGTGCTGATATTATAACACAACAGTATTTTTAATTTGCGCGACCTAGTGGATAATGTTGTAGTTAGTCTTTTAAAACCCCTAAATCTTTTAGGATAAAATTTGCCATTTGTTCAATACTCAATACCCCCGAATCAAAGGTAGTATTACTTTGATGTATATTCTTGTTATATGTCTCTGAGAACCTATCTAGGGTTTCTTGCGATGGTATCGGCTTATTCTCCTTGTAAGCCCTTTTTGTAATTCTTTCCTTCCGAATATCTTCATGAATTTCCACCCTATATAAGAAAAAATCTACACAATACTTTTCTGCAATTTCTTTATATTTATCCACTTCTTCATTGGTCATGTTTTTATCTACAATAACAGAAATATTATTTTTAAAATATTCTTTGGTCATAGCGTAAGCAACATTAACACTTGTTTGTTTGTGCGAATACACTTCTTTGAATTGAGAAACAAAGCTCTTAATATTATCGTAAGCCACATGAGCTGTGTTAGCTAATTGATTTTTCAAAAACTCAGCAAGGGTGGTCTTGCCAGCCCCTGAGGTACCTATTATAACAACCATGAACATCTTGTCTCTTCTATACATAGCGAAAGTATACTCCATGAGAAATTAAAATACCATCCAGCATTTGGATGTATCAGAAAATACAACCTTTGCGCGACCGACCGGACTTGAACCGGCAACCTCCCACGTGACAGGCGGGTGCTCTAACCAGTTGAGCTACGATCGCATTTTTTTATTATACTACTTTCCTCTTTGTAGAGGATTGTGTCGGGGGTGGGTTACGATCCCACTACCTGAGGCTTATGAGTCCTCCGCTCTACCAATTGAGCTACCCCGACAAATCTAATTTTCTTTTGACTGTTCTTATACGATGACAATTTGAACATACTACATCACATTTTTCTATTTCTGCTTTTACTTTATTCATACTAGAAGTTGTGTGTCTATATTCAGAAATATTAAACTCTTTATCACCTAAGTGGTCAAATTCTAAAACTTGTGGATACTCTGAACCGCTAAAACCACAATCTGTACACTTGCCACTTTTTTTGTATTCTAAAACAAACTTAGCAATTCTATTTTTTAAATTTTCAACATACTTTATATGCTTAGTCCTATTTAAAGGATACCACACTTCACGCATATATCTTTTGTGATTCTCTTTTCTTTTTTTAATATCTTTATAAGGCATAATCATAATATGATAACATTTATGATACCCAAATACAAGATACTTTATTCGACAGAGTGAACTGGCATGTCACTTGCCGACTTGTTGCGGGAGGCCGATTCGAACGGCCGTCTCAAGGTTATGAGCCTTGCGAGATGCCTCTTCTCTATCCCGCTATATAAAACACTATTTATGAAGAGATTAATTTAGGTTTACTGTATAAAAACCTAAATAAAAAGCCCCAAATTAACTCAAAAAGGGACTTTTATTATTTTACCTGAAATTCAAGAAAAAGCAAACTATATATACCCAAACTCTCTAAAGATCTGCTCGTATATAGCGATAATCCTTTTGGCTTCGTGATGAGACAATTCAAACACTGTACCCTCATGAGCCACTCTATTTCTAGTAGTATGCACTTCCCAAGCATTGTTTAACTGCCTAAAACCTTGCTCCCCTGCAGTTTTCAATTTATCCCCTAGAGTATCTCCTTTATAACCCAAATCAGTCAATAGTGTATCAAGCATAGAGTCAGCCTCAATCACTGACAATTTCCAATCATTTTGACTATCTGAGAATAATAGATGTAGGACTTCTCTCCAACGAGCATTTTTAGAAATAGATTCATTTTCTTGCATAGCCTGCATCTTGGCTTTGTGTTTGTGTTGATATTCAGCAATCTCATGATGCACATGCTCTTCTTCCTTTTTTCTAATTTCAAAAAGACGGATGATGGTATAGAAAATAACAGCCAAAAAGAACATAGCGAGTAGTGCCAATATAGTCCTAAAAGTATTTACTAAATCTGGGTTAGATATGAAGGCAAAGAATTTCTCAAAAGCTTCTATCTCTTTGCCAAACAAAAAAGAAGGATTAAAATATTTAGATCCTAAAAAAGTATCTGGTGGTAGATTTAAACTACTATCAAAAAGTGGTGGTGCGGATACATCCATACAGAAATTATAACATTAAATAAAATTTAATTAATCTCTTCAAACTTTTTACCTATATCAAACAGGCTCTCTTCTCCTCCATGTGGAGCCATAAATTGTATTCCAAGTGGCAATTTCTTACCTTCTACTTCTGAATATCCAGATGGTATAGATATAGCTGGTATACCCACCATATTAGCGGTGACATTGAACACATCAGCCAAATACACAGACACAGGGTCACTCTTCTCTCCTATCTTCCAAGCCACAAATGGCGCAGTGGGTGTAGCTATATAATCCACATCTTTAAATGCTTTCTCAAATTCTTTTCGGAGCACACTACGAGCAATCTGAGCTTTACCGTAATACGCATCATAGTATCCAGCTGATAGCACATAAGTACCTAGAAGTATTCTGCGGCGAACTTCCTTTCCAAAACCAGAAGCCTTAGTGAGCATATAATCCTCCATCAGATTCTGACCATCCTTGTGTAGACCATAACGCACACCATCAAAACGAGCGAGGTTCGTAGAAGCTTCTGCTGGCATTATGATGTAATACATAGCTAAAGCTAAATCTAGATTCTTCAAAGATATATTTTTTATTTTATAACCAGCCTTTTTTAATTTAGCAATTGATTCTTTAAAATTTTCTTTTACTTCTTCATTTACCCCTTCTCCCTTTACTAATTCTTCTGGGATACCTATAACCATATCCTCATCAACCTTAACTTTTGGATACATATCTAGAGATACAGAAGTACTATCAAACTTATCTTTCCCTAAGATAGCATCGAAAATTATTTTAGAATCCTCAATATTCTTTGTAGCTGGTCCTATACAGTCGAGAGATGATCCCATGGCTATAAGTCCATAACGAGACACCACACCATAAGTAGGCTTAAGGCCCACAATACCACAGAAAGAAGCAGGTAATCTGACAGACCCGCCAGTATCTGAACCCAGTGCCCCTAGAGCCATATTGGCTGCTACAGCAGCGATAGATCCTCCACTCGAACCTCCAGCTATTCTATTTAAATCTACTGGATTTTTCGTGACACCAAAAGCAGAGTTCTCAGTAGAGCCTCCCATAGCAAATTCATCAGTATTTGTCCTGCCTAGAAATACAGCTCCTTGTTTCTTTAACTTCTCTATGACAGTAGCATCATAAGACGCTACATAATTCTCAAGCATCTTAGATGCAGAAGACACCTTGCGTCCTTTTATCAATATCACATCTTTTATAGCTAGTGGTATACCCAAGAGTGGATAAGACTCGCCTTTAGCAATCATCTTGTCTGCTTCTACTGCTTGCTCTAAGACATCATCGAACACTTCTAAATAAGCATTGATATCTTTATTCTTTTTATTTATCTCATCTAGATAAGCTTTAGCCAAATCCACTGCTGAATACTCTTTAGCATCCAATTGTTTTCTAGCCTTAGCAATAGTTAATGTATTTAAATTAATCATATTAAAGAATCTTTTTTACCTTTAAGAAATTATCCTGACTGTCTGGAAACTGACTAGTGATAACTGCAGGAGAAAAACTACGATCATCTGTATTATCTTCTCTCCAGACATTGCGCACTACATATTCTTCATTTTCGACATTGTTAGCACCAGAGACCTCTACATTTGATATGACTTTCACATACTCCAAAATACCTTCCATGTCTTTAAGCAAAGAAGCCTTTTCCTCTTCCGCCAAATCAATTCTGGCCAATTTAGCTAGATTTTCAACATCTTTTATTTCCATAAAGAGAGTATAGCAGAATACTATTCTCCAATCAAAGCTTTGATTCTATCGTCTATTGGTGGATGAGTGGCAAATAAACTAGCCACTTTTTTACCCAAACTTGAGCCTTTTGGATCTGCTAAATATATGTGTGCTATAGCAGTGGATTGTCTAGCCATCGGTTTGCTGTGCGCTCCTATTTTACGGAGTGCATTTGCCAAACCTTCTGGATACCTAGTGAGCAAGACTCCAGAAGCATCTGCCAAATACTCTCTTTTACGAGAGATGGCCAACTGTATCAATAAAGCAATAAAGGGAGATAGAATTGCTAAAACCAAACCAACCAAGACCAACACTCCTCCACCCTTTTCATTACTATCTCGTCTACTAAAAAATAAATGTCGAGTAAACATATCAGATACAATAGACACAAAACCAACCAACACCACTACTATGGTAGAGATGAGCATATCTCTGTTGCCGATATGAGACAATTCGTGAGCTATGACTCCCTCTAACTCTGTCTTGTCTAATATCTGAAGAAGCCCAGTAGTCACTGCCACCACTGCATGATTCTTATCACGACCAGTGGCAAAAGCATTTGGAGCAATATCTTCGATAATATATATTCTCGGTTTAGGCAAACCTGCAGTGATAGCCAGATTCTCAACAGTTGTATATAAATTAAAATATTCTTCTTTTTTGACTTCTTTCGCCCCCGCTAGAGTCAACACCACTTTATCAGAAAAATAATATGAGAAAATATTCATCAAAACAGAGAACAAGACAAAGAAATACAATATATTTGGATTACCATAATAGATACTAAAGAAATATCCTAGGAAAATAACTAAGATAAAAAACAAGCTCATCAAGAACCAAGTCTTGGTCACATTCTTTGACACATTGTTATATATATTAACCATATTATTTATTTAAATTATGACTGTCTATAACTGACTGAATATAATCCCCCGCACAACCATTTGCTGTTATTTTAGTATTATCAAAACTA
>JACCDO011723553.1_pt1 | contig 13950 bp, 9 predicted proteins | sample 7446101 | NCBI WGS metagenome assembly JACCDO01 (sample SAMN15323440, study PRJNA562643) | freshwater metagenome | isolation source: river surface water | place: USA:Blue River Watershed | collected 2017-08-16
CATCCCCAGAAAGCTCTCCATCCGCGACTCCGCACCGGCGCCGGCCGCGTTACTCCGGAAAAAACCCGCGCCGTTTCGAGGAGAAATACAAGGAGCGCGACCCGCAGCGCTACGCCGAGACGGTCGCGAAAGTGCTCGCGTCGGGCAAGACGCCCGCCGGCACGCACCGGCCCATCATGGTCGCGGAGATTCTGGAAGTGCTCGCGCCTAAGCCCGGCGAGCTGGCGGTGGATTGCACGCTCGGCTACGGCGGTCACGCGCGCGAACTGCTCGCCCGGCTCCAGCCGGGTGGCCGACTGCTCGGCTTGGACGCGGACCCGGTGGAGTTGCCAAAGACGGAGGCGCGATTGCGCGAGGCAGGCTTCGGCCAGGAGACGTTCACACCTGTCCGCAGCAACTTCGCCGGCCTGCCGCAGGCGCTGGCTAACGCCGCACTCGCGGGTGCGGACTGCATCCTCGCGGATCTCGGCGTGTCCTCGATGCAGATTGACGACCCGGCGCGCGGCTTCTCCACGAAGGGCGACGGGCCACTCGACATGCGGATGAACCCGCAGCGCGGCCAGCCCGCATCGGTCTTCCTCGCGAAGCTGTCCGTGGCCGAGCTGGCGGACATTCTCCAAGCCAACGCCGACGAGCCGCGCGCGACCGAACTGGCCGCCGCACTCGCGGGCCGCACCTTCGCCACTACGCGCGGGCTGGTCGAAGCCATCCGCACCGCCCTGCCGCGCTTGAACAAGGACGACACGGACCTGACCGTGCGGCGGGTCTTCCAAGCCTTGCGCATCGCGGTGAACGATGAGTTCGGCGCGCTCGACACGTTGCTGCGCCACCTCCCCGCGTGCCTGAACCCCGGCGGACGCGTGGCCATCCTCACGTTCCATTCCGGCGAGGACCGGCGCGTGAAAAAAGCATTCGAGGCTGGCCTGCGCGACGGCGTTTACGCGGAGATTTCCCCGGAAGTCATCCGGCCCACGGCGGAGGAACGGCGGGACAACCCACGTTCTTCTCCGGCCAAACTGCGCTGGGCCCGTCGCGCGGGAAAATAGGGTGCGCGGTCCTCAGCGGACGGCCGAGAGTTCCGCTGGGAACGGTCTGGCCAGCAGTTGGTTTACCGCCGGGAGAAGGGGAAGCGCCGCGTCGCCGAAAAGGGCGTCGGCGGTGGCGACGGGCAGCCGCAGCGTGCCGCTCGCCGCATCGAGGAACCCGCCCAACGTGCGCTGGCCGTAGAGCACCAGGCCCTGGCGCAGCGGGAGCGAATACTGCGCGAGGAACACGCCGAAGACGAGCGTGTGCCAGCCGTGCGCCTGGCCGTCTTCGATGGCGCGGAGGTAGCGCTGCACGAGGCGTTGGTCACGCAGCGGGCGCAACTTCGCGAGCTGTCGCCGGCCCACGGCGGCGCTGGCGGCACGGAATTCCTTCCGGCGCGCGTCACGGGCCAGCTCTTGGTCGAGGGCGAGCAGTTCGCGCAGCTCGTTGCGCACGGCGTGTCCGTGGGCGCGGAGGATGGCCGGCAGTTCCACCGGCACGAGCACCTGGTCGCGGTAGCCGGCGAGAAAGCGGCGCAGCGTGGCTTCGTCGCGCACCGTTTCGAGCGTGAGTGCGGAGGCGGCCGAGGAGAGTGACGGGAGCGCCTCGGGCGAGCCGAGCTGGTCGAGCAGTTCGCGGGCGTCGCCGGCGAGCTCCGGGGCGGCCAGATCTGTGAACTGGGCGGTTCGCGTCATGCGCAGCGGTGAGGCTACCGGGCAAGGGGGAGACGGCAACGCATATGTCGGCGCGGCAAGCTGTGGCTTGACGGAGCGGCCGCGCGCTCAGGCCAGCTTGAGGTTTTGCAGGATGCGCGTGGTGGAGTGCGCCTTGTTGAGCGTGTAGAAGTGGATGCCCTCGACCCCGTTCTTAAGGAGGTCGGCGCATTGCGCAGAGGCGTATTCGATGCCGAACTCGGTGGCCGCCGCGTCATCCGCTCCGCATTTCTCCAGGCCGGCGAGGAAGGGCGCGGGCAGTTGCGCGCCGCACAGCGCGGTGAAGCGCTTGACCTGCGCTCCGCTGGAGGCGGGCAGGATGCCAGGCACGAGCGGCACGGTGACGCCCTGCTTGGTGAGGTAATCGCGGAAGGCGTAGAAATCCGCGTTGTCGAAGAAGAGCTGCGTGACGACGAAGTCGGCACCGCGGTCGATCTTGGCCTTGAGCCGGTCCCAGTCCACGCGCTTGCCTTCCTTGCAGGCGATGTGGCCCTCGGGGAAGCCGGCGGTGCCGATGCTGAAGCCACCGAGTTCGCGCAGATGCTGGACAAGCTGGTAGGAGAACTCGAAGCCGCCGGGCGTGGGTTTGAACTCGCCGCCGCCGGGCGGGTCGCCGCGCAGGGCAAGGATGTTCTTGATGCCGCGGGCGCGCGCCTCGGCGATGACCGCGGTCAATTCGGCCTTGGTCGCATTGACGCAGGTCAGGTGCATCATGGCGGTGAGCCCGTGCTCGCGCTGGATCCGGTCGACGATGCCGATGGTCTTTTCGCGGGTGCTGCCGCCGGCACCGTAGGTCACGGAGCAAAAGTCCGGGCGGAGCTTCATCAGCTCGGGGATATGGCGCTCGAAGAGGTTTTTGTCGCCCTCGTCGGTCTTCGGGGGGAAGAACTCGAAGGAGATGACAGGACGGCGTGCCGCCCGCTTGGCCGCGTGTATGTCGCGGATGAACTCAATCATGCGCGGGAGAGTGCGGGGGAAGCGCCAAGGGGGCAAGTGTGCAGTGGTCAGCGCTTTGAAACTTGAACTTTGCCCCGGCCGCGGCATGCTGCCCCGACCGTCATTTCCGTGGGCCGCGGAAGGCCGGGCAACACCTTCGCCGCATGAGCGAGTCGGATTACGAAGCCTCAGCCATCCCCCATCCGCAATCGCCCCTGCTCACGGCGCTGCTGCGTGACGTTTCCCGGTCGTTTTACCTCACCCTGCGCGTGCTGCCGCACCCGGTCCGGCCGCAGATCGGCCTCGCCTACCTGTTGGCCCGGGCCACGGACACCATTGCGGACACGGAACTGGTCCCGCTCGGCGACCGCTTGCACGCCCTGCAGACCCTGCGTGAGCGCATCGCCGGAACGCGGCTGATTCCGGTCAACTTTGGCGCCCTGGCGGAACGCCAAAGCTCGCCGGCCGAACGCATGTTGCTGGAGCGCGTGGAGGAGGCGCTGGGCGTCTTCAGCCGTTTCACCTATTCCGACCAGCAAAGGATTCGCGAGGTGCTGGCCACCATCACCAGCGGGCAGGAACTGGACCTGCAGCGCTTCCACGGCGCGACTCAGAAAGGCATAGCGGCGCTGCGCACGGACGAGGAGCTTGATGACTATACCTACCGCGTGGCCGGCTGCGTCGGAGAATTCTGGACCCGCATCACGCGGGCGCACCTGTTCCCCGCCTCGCCGCTGGACGACGCCAAACTGCTCCACGACGGCGTGCGTTTCGGCAAGGGTCTGCAGTTGGTGAACATCCTGCGTGACTTGCCGCGTGACCTGCGGCAAGGCCGCTGCTACCTACCCGAGCGGGACCTGCAGGCCATTGGCCTGACTCCGGCCGACCTGCTTGATCCAGCCAACGAACCCGAGTTTCGCGCCCTGTATCACGCGTATCTTGACAAGGCCGCCGCCCACCTGGCCGCCGGATGGGAATACACCACCGCCCTCCCCCGCCGCTTCATCCGCGTGCGCCTCGCCTGCGCCTGGCCCGTGCTCATCGGCGTCAAAACCATCGAGAAACTGCGCACGGCAAACGTGCTCGACCCGCACCTCAAGGTGAAAGCCACCCGCAGCGAGGTGCGGAGCATCATCGCCGGCACCCTGCTGCGCTACCCGTGGGACGATTCCTGGCGGCGGCTTTACCCGCTTGCAGCCCGCCGCAATTCAAGTTGATTCACCCCCTGCTCTTCGCTAGAACCTTCGCCCTATGCAGCTTTTCAAATTGACCGTGCTCGCCATCTTGCTTGCCGGCAGCATCTGCTTCGCCCCCATCCTCTCCCGCGCCGCCGACGCAAAGTCCAAATCCAGCGCCGCCGCCGACCAGGAGACCCGTGCCGAGGCCGCCGCCCGCGCCAAGGCGGAAGCGCTCGCCAAAGCCGAAAAGGAGCGCAAGGCCCGCGCCGATGCCGAAGCCGCCCAGCGCGCCAAGGTTGCGGCCGACAAAAAGGCCCAGGAACAGGCCGCTGCCGCCGCCAAAGCCAAAGCCGATGCCGAGAAGCAGGCCCAGGCTGCCGCGGAAGCGAAACGCCTCGCCGACTTGAAGGCAGCCAAGGTGGCCGAAGAAAACCGTCGCGCCGCCGAGGCCGCCGCTCGCAAAGCCGACCCCGCCGGCTGGGCCGCTCGCGCCCGGTCTGATGCGCAGGCCGCCGCCGCCGATGCCGCCCGTGCCGCCGCCGAAGCCCAGGCCGCCCAAGCCGCCGAAAAGAATGCCGCAACCGCTGTCACCACCGCCCGCTCAGAGGAAAGCAAGGCCGCCGCCAGCCTCGACCAGGCCCGCAGCACCGCCAGCAGCGCCGCGAGCGCCCTGAAGTCCGCCCAGGCCGCAGTTCAGGCTGCCACCGACACCAAGGCCAAGGCCGATGCCGAGGCAAAAGCGCAGGCAGAGGCCGAAGCGAAGCGCCGCCTCCAGGCTGCCGACGCCGCCGCGAAAACCCAGGCCGCTGCCGCCGCGAAAGCCAAGTCTGCCGCTGAAGCCGCCGCCGCCGCCCAAGCCGAGGCCAACCGTCTCGCCCAAGCCGAAGCACGCGCCCAAGCCGAGGCGCAGGCCGCCGCCGCGAAAGCCAAACAGGCCGCCGCTGAGACCAAAACCGACACAACCAACCTTGCCCAGTTGGAAGCGGCCGTTGCCTCGGCCAACAAAAACGCCGCCGATGCCATTCGCGCCAAGGAAGGCTACGCCGCTGCCGTAAAGAACAAGCCGGAACGGGAGGCCCAAGCGGCCCTTCAGGCCGCAACGGTTTACGCCGAATCCGCCGCCCGCCAGGCGCGTGAAGCGCAGGCCCGCCTCGACGCCGCCAAGGCCGCCAGCAAAGCGAAGGTTGAGGCTGCTTCCGCCGCCCAAGCCGCTGCCGCTGCTGCGAACAAATCCCTGAGCGAAGCCGCCAGCAAAGCCGCCGCCGCCCAACGGACCGCGGCCAGTGCTCTCAAGGCTTCAAACGACGCCCGCGCTGCAGCTGACGCCGAGGCCGCCAAAGCCACCAAAGCCGCCGCAATGCCGACGGCTCCTTCGGCCGCCGCAAGCGCTGCGAGCAAGCTCACCGCTGCCCAGGCCGATCAGCAGGCCAAGGCCGCAGCTGACCAGTCTGCCCGTTCAGCGCTGGCCAGCGCTGAGGCCGCCTACCAGACCGCCAAAGCCCGGCGCGTAGCCGCTGAACAGGCCGCCACCGCCGCCGCCACCGCAGCGAAGCAGAAGGCCGAAGTCGCCCAGCTCGCCAAGCAGGAATCCTTGCGGAAGGCCAGTGTCGAGGCTGAAGCCGTCCGCACCGCGCAAGCCGCCGCCGAGGCCGCCAAGGCCAAAGCCGCCGCCGAAGCGAAAGCGAAAGCCGAGCAGGAAGCCAAAGCCAAGCTGGAAGCTGAGAAGAAAGCCCGTGCCGAGGCAGAAGCGAAGGCCGAAGCAGACCGCAAGGCCCGCCTTGAGAACGAACGCCGCATGAAGGCCGAGGCGGAAGCCAAAGCCGAGGCCGAGCGCCGGGCCAAGGCCGCGATGGAGGCCAAAGCCAAGGCAGAGGCTGAAGCCGCCAAACGTGCCAAGGCCATGGAAGACGCCGCGAAGGCGAAAGCCGCCGAGGAAGCTGTCAAACGCGCCGAAGCCGAACGGAAGGCCAAGCTGGAGGCGGAAAAGCAGGCCAAGCTCGCCACCGAGAAGAAAGCCGAAGCCGAACGTCTCGCCCGGATGGAAGCCGAGAAAAAGACGGCCGCCGAGGCCAAGGCCCGCATGGAAGCGGAGAAAAAAGCGAAAGCTGAAGCGGAACGCCGCGCCAAACTGGAAGCGGAGAAGCAGGCGGCCGAAGCAAAGGCTCGTGTCGAAGCCGAACGCCAGGCAGCTGCGAAGGCCAAGATGGCCGCCCAGCCCAAGCCCGTCACTCCCGTTGCTCCCAAGCCCCCGACTGCCCCCACGACCTCGGATGCCCAAGCCAAGGCCGCTGCCGCGAAAGTTGAAGCCGAGCGCATGGCGCGACTCGAAGCGGAGAAAAAAGCCGAGGCGGATCGCAAGGCCAAGCTGGAGGCCGAAAAGCAAGCTGCGGCAATGGCCAAGGCCAAGCTCGAAGCCGAGCGGAAGGCCAAGGAGGATGCCGAACGTCAAGCCAAGCGCGACGCCGAGCTCAAAGCGAAGCTGGAAGCCGAACGCAAAGCCACCGAGGCCAAAGCCAAAGCCGAAGCTGACAAACAGGCTGCCGCGGCGGCGAAAGCCAAACTGGAGGCCGAGCAGAAGGCCAAAGCCGAAGCTGAACGCGCCGCCAAACTGGAGGCCGAGCGCAAGGCCGATGCCGAGCGCAAGGCCCGTGAAGCCGCCGAGGCCAAGGCCAAGGCAGACATGAAGCTTAAGCAGGAAGCCGAGAAGCGCGCTGCCGCCGAAGCTGAAGCCCGGGTCCGCGCCGCCGCCGAGCTAGCCCGGAAAGCCAAGATTGAAGCGGAGCAACGTTCCGAGACGGAGCGCAAAGCGAAGCTGGAGGCCGCCCGCCAGGCTGAAGCGGCCGCAAAGATCAAAGCCGAAGCTGACCGCAAAGCCCGAGATGCCCAGATGGCCTTGGAAAAGCGCCAGAAGGCGGAGGCCGAGGCGGCCCTGCGCGCCTCCACGAAGGCAAGGGAAGATGCCGTCCGCCAGCAACGCGAGGCGGAGGCGAATCGAATGAAACTCGAAGCCGCGGCCAAAGCCAAGGCGGAGGCCGAGGCCAAACGCCTGGCTGCTGAGGCAGCGGCAAAGGCAAAGTCCGACGCAGAAGCCGCGAAAAAGGCCGAGGCCAAGGCCAAAGCTGACGCCGAGGCCGCCAAAAAGGCGGAACTGCAAAAGCAAAAGGAGACGGAAGCCCGCCTCAAGGAGATGGAGCGCAAGCGTGAGGAAGAGGCCCGCAAGGCAGCGGACGCGAAGAAGCCCGCCGCCCCCGCTACCGCAGGAGCAAGCAGCCCCAAGCCCGTCGCCCCCGCCAAGCCGGCCGCCCCTTCGCCCGCAGCGTCCAAAAAGGCTCCCATCAAGCCCAAGGATCAGCGATTGAAGGAACTGCTCCAGCTCTACCTCACGGACAAGATCACGCCGCGCGAATACCACCAACAGCGGGCCAAGATTCTGGCCGAGCCCTGATTCGCTGTTCCATAATTCACAAGGGGCCGCCGAGAGGCGGCCCTTTGTTTTTTCGAGGCCCGATTTGCCCATCAGGGTCGGCTGTAACCAGATTGCCAACACTTTCGTCTGCCTCAGGTGCCGGCATGCCGGCGCAAACAACAAACAACATAGTTATCAACATATGAAGAAGTTCGCCCTCATCGCCCTCGGCCTCCTGACGGCCACGGCCATCACCGTCAGCGCCCAGGACAAGAAGAAGAAGGAACTCACCGATGACCAGAAGAAGGTCATGAAGGAGATCACCGAGAAATACGACGCCAACAAGAACGGCAAGCTTGACCCCGACGAGCGCGAGAAGATCAGCGCCGAGGACAAGGAAAAGATGGCCAAGGCCGGTCTCGGCGGCGGCAAGAAGAAGGACAAGTAAGCCTTCCCTACTGAGAGGCGGCCGTTGAGGCTGTCATCAGTGACTTAGCCCGTCCTGCGCTTCGGCGCAGGACGGGTTTTTTGTGTCAGCCTCGTCACTTTGGCTCGAAGCCAGCGCGGATCGTTCCGTCGCGGCCAATGAGCGGGAGCGGCTTCTCCACGCGGCCGAGCGGGCGGGAGTTCGGGCCAAACTTTTCGGTGCCGAGGTCGGTGTCCATCTTGGCTACGAGCGCTTGCAGGCGTTTCACCACCTCGGGATTTGCGGCGGCCACGTTCCTGGTCTCGCCGAGGTCAGTATCGAGATTGTGCAGGATGGGCGGCTGTTCCGCGGTTTCCTTGGCCTGCTTCGCCTTTGGTCCAGTTGGGCCGCCGCGCGCGACGAGGTGCAGCTTCCACGGGCCGGAGCGCACGGCTTCGAGCGTGGCACCGCGAAAGTAGTAGAAGGCCTCGCGGCCCGAATCCTTGGCCTTGCCGGACAGCACGGGCCACAGGTCCACGCCGTCAATCTTCCGGTCGCCCGGCACGGTGCCGCCGGCGAGCTGCGCGAAGGTCGGCAGCACGTCCATCATGCCCGCGATGGCCCCGCTGCTGGTGCCGGCGGGGATTTGGCCGGGCCACCAGGCGATGGTCGGCACGCGCATGCCGCCCTCCCAGGTGCTTCCCTTGTGCCCGCGCAATGGCGTGTTCACCGCGCGCGGGGTGCCGCCGTTGTCCGTGGTGAAAAGCACCAGCGTGTTCCGGTCCAGCTTGAGCTCACGCAGCGCGGCGAGCACCTGCCCGACGCTCCAGTCCACTTCCTCGACCCAGTCACCGTAGAGGCCGTTGCCGGATTTGCCCACAAACGCCTTGCCCGGGTAGAGCGGGAAATGCACCGCGTTGTGCGGCAGGTAGAGGAAAAAGCGGCGGTCCCGGTGGTCGCGGAGGAATTTCACCGCCGCCTGCGTATAGCGCTCGACGATGCCCTGCTGCTCATCCTGCCGCACGCGCGCGATGACGCGCTCGTTCTCCAGCAACGGCAGCGGCGGCTGGCCTGCGCCCGTCAAGCCAGTCTCAGCTCCCGTGCCCGCCGCCCCAGCTTTCGCGGGGGGAAGCTTCACGCCGAGGTCGCTCTTCGAGCCATCCTCGGCCGGGCCCATGTCGTTCGAGTAAGGCAGACCGAGGTAGTAGTCGAAACCCTGCCGCGTCGGCAGGAATTCCGGCTGGTCACCAAGATGCCATTTGCCGATGCAGCCGGTGGCGTAGCCGGCTTCCTTCAAGACTTCCGCCACCGTGCGCTCGTTCGGGTGCAGGCCCACCGCGCCCGCCGGGAAGAGCACATGCGGGATGGGCAGCGCGCGCTTGGGGTAGCAGCCGGTCATCAACGCCGCACGCGACGGCGAGCAGACCGGCGCAGCGTAAAAGCTTGTGAGCCGCATGCCTTCGGCGGCCAGCCGGCTCAAGTGCGGCGTGCGGTGAAGCTTCGAGCCAAACGGTTCGATGTCCGCATATCCCATGTCGTCTATGTTGATGAGAATGAAATTAGGCTTCGGAACATCGGCGGCGCACCGCGGAAGGAGTTCCGCCAGCACGGTGAAAAAGATCGCGAGGAGAAGACGGTGGGCATTCATGAGCGTGTTGCGATGCACAGTCGCGGAAACATCCGGGTCTGCCAAGCTTCGGGCACCGGTTCCATTCGCCCAGAACTTCGGCCCGTGCTACCAATGGCCCGCGATGCTCTGCCGGTTCACCTTTCAACGAACGCCTTTGGCCGCCCTGGTCTGGCTTGCGTGGCTCTCGACTACCCTGGCCCAGCCCACGCAGCCGCCGCTCATTCGTCCCGGTGCACGGCCGGTCACCAACGAACCCGTGCGCGTCGAGATTTCCATTCCGCCCGCGCAGACCTACCTCATCGGCGACCCGACCCCGCTGGTGTGGCGCTTCACCAACACCTCCACGCAGGCGCTCGCCTTCATGTGGGAGGGCTGCTGCCGCAACAACGGCAAGGTGGAGATGAAACGCCACGGCCCGCCGCCGCCCGTCACCGGCGTCGTGCCTTCGCACACTGGCTTCGGGTCAGGCATCTACAATCCGAAGTGCGACCACTGCAAGCAGACCCGCAAGCTCACCGAACTGACCGTCGAGGCCACGCCCGCCGGCCCGGCGATGGCGCACCAGTTCGCGCGCGCGGTGCGGCTCGCGCCGGGCGCGACGCAGGAATTTTCCACGCTGCTGGCCGACTGGGTGCGCGCCGAGTTCAGCGGCGACTATCAGCTTCGCGCGCAATACCTCGGCGTCGCGCCGATGCAGCGCCCGCAGATGCCGCGCGGCACCGCGCTCTGGAACGGCCGCACCGCCAGCACCGCGTTGGAAATCAGCCTGCTCTCCGTGAGCGACTATCTCGCCGAGCGCCCCGCCCGTGAGGCCACGCGGCAACTTCGCCTGACGCTCAGCGGCCCGGCGCAACTCCTCCCGTTCCAAGCCCAGTCGCTCAAGCTCCGCGTCACAAACCTCGGTGCAAAGGAGCAGGCGCTCGACTGGCCCGCGTGCCTTGATCTCTGGCTCGTCGCCACCAACGGCACCCGCGCAGTGCCGTTCACCGAGCCGCAGCTTGGCGCGGCGGAAACGCTCCGCATTCCCGCCGGCAGCAGCGTCGAGCGCGACGTTCCCTTCAGCCACGAACTGCTCGTGGGCGAACCGCTCGGCGGCTACCAGGTCTTCGTTGACCTCCGCGAAACCACCAACGCCCTCCGCGTGCCCTCGAACCCCATCCCCGTTGCGTGGCAGCTCGACCGCGCCGTGGTCACCACGTTGCTCCGCGACGCCGCCGACAAGCCGCTCACCGGCGCGCGCAACGCCCCGCTCAAGCTGTTGCGGCTCTACCTCGGTGACCTCGCCGCTACACTGGGCACCGTGGACAACGCCCCGCTTTCGCCCGCCGCCGCGAAGCTCGCCGCCGATCTGCGCACCGCCGCCGCCTTGAAGAAGCTGTCGCCCAAACCAGGCCGCGTGGACCTCGCTTTGAGCGTGCCCCCGGATGGGCGGTTCTGGTTCAGCGAATCGGTCGTTGTCGCCGCGTTCGCGGGCCAAAACCTCGACTCCGCCGCCCAGCTCCGCACCGTGCTTGGGTTGCGGCATCACCTCGGCTGGGACGTGGGCGTGGGCCTCAAGCCCGAGCCGGCCACGCTGCTCCGGCACGTCGCCGCCGCGCTCGCCGCCATGGCACCGATGCAGGCCGACCTCGCCGCCGCGCCGGCCACGCCCGTCTTCAACGCCGACTCGACCGCGTTCAGCACCGTGAGCTTCCAGCGCGCGGTCATTCCCGCGAACCTCGTGCTGCGCGTGACCAAGTCCGGCCACCCTGTGAAGCTCGCGGTTGCCCGCCGCCTGCCGGACCCACAACGTCCCGGCGTGGAGCCGATGTTCAACGCGGAGAACATTCCCGGCGCAAACTTCACTCCGCTCGCTGACTCGACTGCCTTGGAAAAGCTCCTCGCCGACGGCCAGCTCCCTTCGCCCCGGGTGCTGGTGCTGGCCGCGCCGGACCTGCAGTGGCGTGAGCTGGAGGCGCTGCTGGGCCCGCTGCTCAACCGTAGCCTCGCGTGGGATTTGGTCGTGCAGTGAGCCGGACGCCCGCGCGCCTGCGGGTGAAAGTATAGGCTTGCCGCGTCGGAGCGGCCTCGCATAATCCGCCTCCCAGTTGGGACGGGGTCGTAGCTCAGTTGGTAGAGCGTCTCGTTCGCAATGAGAAGGTCGCAGGTTCGAATCCTGTCGGCTCCACCACCCAACCGGCTTCCCTTCACATTTCCCGCTTCGACGCGCAGCGCGCTTTCGGCTAATGCTTTCGCCCGATGAAAGTCATCGTGACCTGCGGGCCAAGTTACGAGCCGATCGACGGGGCGCGGCGCGTCACGAATTTCTCGACGGGCCGGCTGGGCATCGCGCTGGCGAACCATTTCACGGCAAACGGGTGGGAGGTGACGTGTCTGAAGGGCGAGCAAGCCACCTGCCCCGACCCGCTTCATGCGCGCCGACACTTGGGATTCTCCACGAACGAAGACCTCGCCACCAAGCTCGCCGGGCTTGCGGGCGAGGGCGGCTGGCATGCGGTCTTCCACGCGGCGGCGTTGTGCGACTTCCGCGTGGAGCGCGTGCTCAACGAGCAGGGCGAGACGCTGGCGTCGCCGAAGTTCTCCTCACGCGAAGGGCGGCTGAAGCTCGTGCTCGCGCCCGCCGCAAAAGTGCTGCCGCAACTGCGGCGGTGGTTCCCGCAGGCGCGGATCGTTGGCTGGAAATACGAGCTCGCCGGAGGCCGCGCGGAGGCGTTCGCGAAGGCGTGGGCGCAGTTGGCTGAATGCCAGACGGACGCGTGCGTGCTCAACGGCGCGGCCTACGGGGAAGGCTTTGGCTTCTGCACGGTGGCAGGCTTCCACGCCTGCGCGGACACAGGGGCGCTGGCGGAATGGCTGACGCGCTGGCTGGAAGCCGGCGCTCCGGCTCAGGCGAAGTCGTAAACGACGACCTTCTTCCAGAGCTTGCTGCACTGCTCGATGAACTTCACATGCTCGGGGTGCACCTGATAGTCGTCCTGCGCCTTCTTATCGGGGAAGACGAGGTTCAGCGCGACCTGATAGGTCTGGTCCACCACGGCGCGGTGGCTGCCGACCATCTTGCCCATGTGGAAGTGCAGCACGCCGGGGATGGGGGCGAGATATTTTTTGCCGCCCGCCACCAGCTCATCGGCGGCGTTCGGGTTGGCGGGGTCGGTCCAGAAAATCACGACGTGCGAAAACATAGGTGAGCAGGTTAGGTGGGTTGGCGCGGGAGAGGCAAATCGTTTTAGTGGGCGGCGCAGTCCGGATGGTTGACCAACTGCCGCCGGCCCGGCTCCCGCAATCAGCTCATGGCCGATGCGGGCGGCGAGTCGCGCCACTGCGGTCAATCCCGTAGGGCATTTTACCCGCTAGCCGCCAAAGACACGACCTTGTAAATACATTGCCATGACACACAGCAGCCGAGCCCGGGCCATTATTTCCGTCTCCGCCCCCGTTCTGCTGCTCACTGTCATCTGGCTGGGCGTTTCTCCTGTTTCCGCCGCGAACCCGCCCGCCACGTGGACCACGGGGCATAAACGGGTGCTCGTCATCCCCGTGCGCTTCACGGACCAGGCTGGACCTTCGGACGCACCGAATGCGCAGGGCTACTACTCCGGCTGGGGGAACATGACCAACGGCACCACGGCCGCCGCCATCAACGACTTCTTTCAGCGCGCTTCCTACGGGCGGCTCTCAATGGAGTTCACCGTGCTGCCGGAAATCAACTTGGGCGTCAGCTACACCAATTACAACGGCATCTACGGAACGAGCGGCATGTCCAAGTTCGCCGCGTGGGACGAGCCCGGCTCGTTCGCCGATGATGTGCGGGCGAAGGCCCGGCAAGTCGGCCAGGCACTTGGCCAGCTCGCGCTCTACGACTCGGACAACTACGACCTCGACTTCCTCTTCTGCGGCTTCATCCCGGGGCAAGGCACGCTCGCGTCAGGTCGCGCGCACGGCAAAGGCATCTTCGGCACCACGAGTCTCGCGTTGGCGCATGAGTTCGGCCACAACTTCGGCCTCCAGCACGCCAATGGCAATTCGCGTAGCACCTTCTATTCCCCGCTGAAGGGCGGGACTTTTTTTACGGATACCTACGGCGACGTGTTCGACTTGATGGGTTGGAAGAACACGACGCCCATCCCGCTAGTGGCGGACCGCGATTTGAACCCGTATTGGAAGTGGCAGATGGGCTGGCTGCCGGACGCGAACATCGCCACACCCAGCGTCTCGGGCACGTATCGCATCCACGCCTTCGACCAGCCGGCGCTCGAAGCGGGGAAGAACTACGCGCTGCGCGTGGTGCGCGACCCGAGCCGCGTTTACTGGTTCAGCTACCGCGCTGGCATCACGGGCGCGGAGAGCCTCTGGTCGAACAACGGCCTCGAGGTCCGCATCGGGGGCGAATCCGTCGTTGCCACTGCGGGTCACACGACGCTGCTCGACATGACGCCCGGCAGCCGCGGCCTCGCGAACATCCCGAGCGTGACGAACATTCCCTACGCGACCATGTATGACGCGCCACTCGCCATCGGCCGCACCTACTCGGACAACGAGGCGAACCTCCACGTCACGCCGGTCAAGAAAGGCGGCACCGCGCCAGAGTCGCTCGACGTGGTGGTGAACTTCGGCCCGTTCCCCGGCAACGTCCCGCCCACCGCGTCCATCGCGCC
>JACCDO012045719.1_pt1 | contig 13948 bp, 10 predicted proteins | sample 7446101 | NCBI WGS metagenome assembly JACCDO01 (sample SAMN15323440, study PRJNA562643) | freshwater metagenome | isolation source: river surface water | place: USA:Blue River Watershed | collected 2017-08-16
GGAGGCGGATTGAGTGGCCGCATGGATTCCGTCCGGCTCTTCGTCGCCCTCGTGCCGCCGCCCGTCGTCCGCGCGGAGCTCGCGGCCGCGACCGCGAAGCTGGACGGCGCGCGCCGGGTGCCGGCGGAGAACATCCACCTGACCCTGCGGTTCATCGGGGACTGCGACCCGGACCGACGCGACGCCCTCGCCGCCGCCCTCGAGGCGGTGCGGGTGGAGCCCTTCGTCCTGCCCGTGGGCGGACTCGGCGTCTTCCCGTCGCGCGGTCCGGCCCGCGTGCTCTGGGCCGGCGTCGGGCGGGCGCACACCCGGCTATTCCAGCTGCGCAAGCAGGTGGACGAGGCACTGCTCGGCGTGGACCTCACGCTCGACGTGCACCATTTCCAGCCGCACTTCACCCTCGCCCGACTGGAACCGGGCTACGACAGCCGCACGCTGGCCCGATTCCTGGAGCGGAACGCCGCCTTCGAGGCGCCGCCGTTCCGGGTGGACGCCTTCCAGCTGCTCGCCAGCGAATCCCGGGGTGACGGCCCGCCGGAGTACCGACTGGTGCGGAGCTATCCCCTGTTGACCTGAATCGGCCCGACCGAGGTTCCCGCCCGCCGCGGCCCGATGTTCGCAACGCGAACATCGTCGGCGGGCGAAAACCGCGGTGTCGGAATACGCCGAAGGGACCAGCCCAGGGGCGAGGTATGCGTTTGCGAATCGCCGGGCGCGGCGCCTAGTCTCGACCCCTACCTCCCCATGAAGCCCCATCGACTGCTGCTCGTGCTGGCGCTTGGCGCCGGCGGCCTGTTCGCCCAGAAATCCGACGACGAGACGCGCCTGCTGCGCTTCCCCGCCACCAACGGCGAGACCATCGTCTTCTCCTACGCCGGCCAGCTCCACGCCGTGCCGGCCGCCGGCGGCGTCGCCCGCCGGCTGACCGACGGACCCGGCTACGCCATCTTCCCGCGGTTCTCCGCCGACGGGAAGCAACTCGCCTTCACCGCCCAGTACGACGGCAACACCGAGGTCTACGTCATGCCCGCCACGGGCGGCGTCCCGAAGCGCCTGACCGTCTCCGCCACGCTCGACCGCGACGACCTCGCCGACCGGATGGGCCCGAACAACGTCGTCATGGGCTGGCGCAACACCGCCCCCGAAGTCGTCTTCCGCTCCCGCTGGCGCTCCTTCAACCCGTTCATCGGCGAGCTCTACACCGTCCGGATGGACGGCGACCTCCCGACGCAGCTGCCCGTGCCGCGCGGCGGGTTCGTCTCCTATTCGCCCGACGACACCAAGATCGCCTACAACCGCATCTTCCGCGAATTCCGCACCTGGAAGAACTATCGCGGCGGCATGGCCGACGACGTCTGGATCTTCGACCTGAAGAGCGGCGCCCTCGAGAACATCACCAACGACCCGGCGCAGGACATCTTCCCGATGTGGGCCCCGAACGGCCGCATCTACTTCGTCTCCGAGCGCACCGGCCGCGGCAACCTCTTCGCCTACGACCTCGCGACGAAGAAGACCCGGCAGGTGACGCAGTTCACCGACTTCGACGTGAAGTTCCCGTCGCTCGGCAAGGGCGCGATCGTCTTCGAGCAGGGCGGCCGCATCTGGCGCCTCGACCTCGCCTCCGAGAAGGCGGCGCCCGTCCGCATCGTGGTCCAGGAGGACGGCGTCGGCGCCCGCCCGGCGGTGGTCAACGCCGGCCGCTTCGTCCAGGGCCTCGACCTCGCGCCCGACGCCGCCCGCGTGGCGGTGGTCGCCCGTGGCGACGTCTTCACCGCCCCGGCCAAGAGCGGCCCGGTCCGCAACCTCACGCAGACCCCCGGCGTGCACGAGCGCGGCGCCGCCTGGTCGCCCAACGGCAAGTGGATCGCCTACCTCTCGGACGCGTCCGGCGAGTTCGAGATCCATCTCCGCGCCCAGGACGGCAAGGGCGAGGCGACGGCGCTGACGACCGGCGCGGACACCTACTACTTCAACCCGGTCTGGTCGCCCGACTCGCGCAAGATCGCCTGGGCCGACCGCAAGCAGCGGCTCCGCGTCGTGGACGTCGAGACCAAGGTGGTGACGACCGTGGCCGAGAACCCCGAGTCGCTCATCTTCCAGTTCGCCTGGTCGCCCGATTCCCAGTGGATCGCCTACGTCCGCGACGGCGTCGTCGGCCACGGCCGCATCGTGCTGCACAGCCTCGCCGACGGGAAGAGCCTCGACGCGACCGACGGCTGGTACGACGTCTCGAACCCGACCTTCAGCGACGACGGCAAGTGGCTGCTCTTCACCTCGGCCCGCGACTTCAACCCGATCTACTCCGACACGGAGTGGAACCACGCCTACCAGAACATGGAGCGCATCTACCTCCTCGCGCTGACCAAGGACACGGCCTCGCCCTTCGCCCCGAAGAGCGACGAGGTCGAGATCGCCAAGGACGAGCCGAAGAAGGACGAGGCGAAGAAGCCCGACGCCGCGAAGGACGCCGAGCCGGCCAAGGCCGACGAGAAGGCCGTCGCCACGGCCGACGCCAAGCCGGCCGAGAAGCCCGAGGCCCCCGCCGACAAGCCCGCGACCGCGCGCAAGGACGGTCCCGGCGGCGACAAGGCCAAGGCGAAGGTCACGGTCAAGGTGGACGCCGACGGCCTGCAGGGCCGCGTCATCGGCCTGCCTGTCCAGCCGTCCAACTACTCCAGCCTGCGCCTCGTCGGCGACCGCCTGTTCTACCGGCGCCTGCCCGGCGGTCCGGTCACCGGCGGCGGCGGCGGCGAGGGCTTCGGCGCCGGCCGCGTGACGCGCTCGGTCATCGCCGTCTACAGCCTCAAGGACCAGCGCGAGACCGAGCTGGGCAACTTCGACGGCTTCGAGATCAGCAGCAACGGCAAGAAGATGCTCGTCCGCAGCGGCCGCGACCATTCGCTCGTCGACCTGCCGATGGGCCGCATCGAGCCCAAGCCCGAGCAGCGCCTCGACCTCTCCGGCCTCGAGGTGAATCTCGACCGGCGCGCCGAGTGGACGCAGATCTTCCACGAGAGCTGGCGCCAGATGCGCGACTTCCTCTACGCGCCGAACATGCACGGCGTGGACTGGCCCGCGCAGCGCGAGAAGTACGCCGCCCTCCTGCCCCACGTGCAGACGCGCAACGACCTGACGTACATCATCGGCGAGATGATCGCCGAGCTCCACGTCGGCCACGCCTACGTCGGCGGCGGCGACCGCGTCGAGGCCCCGCGGATCAAGACCGGCCTGCTCGGCGCCCAGGTCTCGCGCGACCCCGCCTCGCGCGCCTACCGCATCGACCGCATCCTCCGCGGCGAGAATTGGCAGACCCGCACGCGCTCGCCCCTCACCGAGCTGGGCGTGAACGTGTCCGTCGGCGACTTCATCCTCGCCGTGGACGGCCGCCCGGTGCGCGAGCTCGACAACCTCTACACCGCGCTCATCGGCAAGGCGGGCAAGCAGGTCGTGCTCCGCGTCAACGGCAAGCCCGAGGACGCCGGCGCGCGCGACGTCACGGTCGTGCCGATCGCGGACGAGTCGTCGCTCTACTACGAGGAGTTCGTGCAGCGGAACATCGACCACGTCGCCGCCCGCACCGGCGGCAAGGTCGGCTACCTCCACATCCCCGACATGGGACCGGAGGGCCTGAACGAGTTCGTCCGGCGCTTCTACCCGCAGCTGACGAAGCAGGCGCTGGTCATCGACGTCCGCGGCAACGGCGGCGGCAACGTCTCGCCCATGATTATCGAGCGGCTGCGCCGCGAGCTGGCCATGGTCTCGATGCGCCGCAACGGCGCGCCCTCGCCCAACCCGACCCACCAGCTCCTCGGGCCGAAGGTCACGCTGCTCAACGAGTACTCGGCCTCCGACGGCGACATCTTCCCCTTCCGCTTCCGCGCCCACGGCCTCGGCCAGCTCATCGGCAAGCGCTCGTGGGGCGGCGTCGTCGGCATCACCGCCTCCCTGCCGTTCACCGACGGCGGCGACCTCCGCAAGCCGGAGTTCGCGCCGTACTCCAAGGACGGGAAGAGCTGGGTGATGGAAGGCCACGGCGTCGATCCCGACATCGTCGTGGACAACGACCCCGCCCGGGAATTCCGCGGCGAGGACCAGCAGCTCGACAAGGCGATCGAGGTCATCCTCGAGGAGATGAAGACGAAGTCCGTCACGCTCCCGCAGCCGCCGCCGTTCCCGACGCGCTGACCCGCGTCTCCGCTTCCCCGTCAGGGCCGGCCCGCGCGCCGGCCCTTTTTCTTTCCGCCGCGACGCCCCGCAGCGCAACCGGTTCCCGCGGGTAGTCCGGCCTCTCCGAGGACGGGAATCCCGGTGTCCGGAGGCCGCCGGCTACCTCGGCGACACTGTCACCCCGCCTGCGGTGGCCGGCTGTCCGGGCCGCTCCAGCACGCTTCCATGAGGACCCGCGTCCGCTCGGCGGACACCCGCAGCCGGAGCCAGCGCCGCAGCACCCGCCGCCGGTCGGAGAGCGCGTGGTACTCCGCCGCCTCGCCATGGAAAAGGCGGCGGCTGCGCAGGTCGCCGACGGCCCGGAGGAATTCCCGGTCAGGCCCGAAATAGCCGTCCGCCAGTTCCAGCAACGGACGCAGGAGCCGCGCATGCAGGTAGAGCGCACGCCGGAACAGATGCTCCTCGAATTCGTCCGGGCGCAGGCCCCACTGACGGCAATAGCGCTCGCGGAAGGTCGGGGGAATGGAGGTCTCGGTTGACACGTAAAAGAGGCGAGACCTTTCGGGCGAACCCGTCGCCATTCAAGCAGGGGAATCGCCCAGACGCACTAGGGCCTATTTCCCCGGTCTCCGCCTCGGAACCGCAACAATCGATCGCCCCCCGCCCAGCCATGACGCTCGGAACAAACCCGTTGCGCATCGACGCCGGCTCGCGAAGAGTGACCGGGCCCGCGGGCGCCATGAACGAATTCAAGGAAACCGCCGACGAGCTGATCGAGACCGCCACCGACCGGCTCTCCGAGGCCCCGCGACGGTTCGTCCCGGCCTTCTGGCGGGACCGCAAGGGATACGATCGGTCCACGTTCCGCGCCGACCTGACGGCCGGCCTGACCGTCGCGGCGCTGTCCCTGCCGCAATCCGTCGGCTTCGCCCTCATCGCCGGCCTGCCGCCCCAGATGGTCCTCGCCGCCGTCGTCGTCTCGGGCCTGGCCGGGGCCTGGTTCACATCGTCGCGCCACGCCGCGATCGGACCGACCAACACGACGTCCATCTTCATCGCGACCACCGCGGCCGGCGCCGCCGCGCTCGGCTTCACCCCGGTGCAGGTGGCCATCTTCCTCGCCCTCACCGTCGGCCTCGTGCAGGTCGCCGCCGGTCTCGCGCAGATCGGCAACCTGACGCAGTTCATCTCCCGCTCCGTCATCCTCGGCTACACCACCGGCGCGGCCGTGCTCATCGGCTTCGGCCAGCTGCCGCACCTCCTCGGCCTCGCCGACCTGCAGGGCAACACCCTGCTCAACACCGCCCGCGGCCTCGCCGTCCACCTCGCCCAGGCCGAGGCCCACATCCCGAGCGCCCTGCTCGCCGGCGGCAGCCTCGCGCTGCTCTTCGTCATCCGCCGGCTGCGTCCCCGCTGGCCCGCCGCCCTGCTCGTGCTCGGCGCCGCCACCGCGGTGACCATCGCCCTCGATCTGCACGCCCACGGGGTGCGCACGGTGGCGGACATCGGCGGGGTCCTCGCCGTGCTGCCCGTCTTCTCCGGCCTGCCGGAGAACTGGCTCGCCGCCCTGCCGACGCTGCTCAACTCCGCCTTCGCCTTCGCCGTCATGGGCATGCTCGAGGCCGTCTCCATCGCGAAGAACATCGCGGTCCGCACCGGCCAGCGCATCGACCCCAACCAGGAGCTGCTCGCCCTCGGCGCGGGCAACGTCACGTCCTCGCTCTTCGGCGCCATGCCCGTCAGCGGGTCGTTCCTCCGCAGCGCCGTGAACTACGAGAGCGGCGGACGCACCCAGCTCGCCGCCGCCTTCGCCTCGGTCGGCCTCGGCCTCGGCCTCCTCGTCTTCGCCCCGCTCGCCGGCTACATCCCGGTGCCGGCCGTCGCCGCCACCCTGCTGCTCGTCGCGCTGCAGATGGTGGACCTCCGCACGCTCCGCACCGTCGTGCGCGCGACGCGGGCCGACTCCATCGTCTTCCTCACCACCCTGACCAGCACGCTGCTCCTCAACCTCGACACCGCGATCTACGTCGGCGTCGGCGTCTCGCTCGCGCTCTTCCTCCAGAAGGCCGCCAGCCCGACCCTCGTCGAATACTCGTTCAACGAGACCGGCCAGCTCTCCGCCCTCGGCGACGGCGCGGCCCGGGCCAACCCGCAGGTGTCGATCATCCACGTGGAGGGCGACCTGTTCTTCGGCGCGGCCGACCTCTTCCAGGACGAGATCCGGCGCCTGTCGGACGACCCGTCCATCCGCGTCTTCATCCTCCGGATGAAGAACGCGCGCCACCTCGACGGCTCGACCGTGCTCGCCCTCGACCAGCTCGCCGAGCACCTGCGCGCCCAGGACCGGCACCTCCTCATCTCCGGGCTGCAGGACGACGCCGCCCGCGTCCTCGAGCGCTCCGGCCTCGCCCGCCGCCTCGGACGCGAGAACCTCTTCGCCGCCGAGGACAACCCCACCCTCGCCACCAAGCGCGCCCTCGAGCGCGCCCGCCAGCTCATCGGCGCCAAGGCCGACGTCCGCCTCTTCTACGAACCCCGCAACCTGCCGGGCGGGGCGAACGCGGCGAGGTGAGCCGCGTGGCGGGGGCTCGCCGACGGGCGTACGGGCGAAGGCGGCGGGTCAGAGCAAGTGACGCCGAGCAAAGGTCCGGCCGGAACCGCTCTTCAGGTATCGCTCAAGGCGGCGCGCCTTGGCCTCGTCGCGAAACGCGATGTACGCGACCACGCGCCATGGCCGGCCGCGGGGGGTCGAGGGATTCTGGCCGGCGTTGTGGCCGGCAAGCCGGGCACGCAGATCGCCCGTGCTGCCGGTGTAACGCAAGCGCCCATCAACCGTGCTCTGGAGGAGATACACGTAGTGCATGATCCACGCTCCTTCACCGCAGTCTGGGGATGCGACCATCGGAGGCACCGTGCATCCGGTGGTCTGGCCGGCCCCGAGCGCCCGCCTTCGCCAGGCCTACGGCGGGCGGCCTCCGCATACCCGTTCCACCTCCTGATCGCTGACGTGAGTCAGCTGCTGAGTCGGGCCTGCCAGCCGTAGGCTTGGCGGAGGGCATCAGCCGATGGCGAGAGTCGCAGGGAGCAATCCGACTTGCGGTCGAAGCCCGTTCCACGGTCGAAGCCCGCCTTCGCCAGGCCTACGGCGGGCAGCCTCCGCATACTCGTTCCACCTCCTGATCGCTGACGTGAGTCAGCTGCTGAGTCGGGCCTGCCAGCCGTAGGCTTGGCGGAGGCTGGCGGAGAGGGGGGGATTCGAACCCCCGATACCTTGCGGTATACGCGCTTTCCAAGCGCGCGCATTCGACCACTCTGCCACCTCTCCAGTGACCAAGGGAGGGGCGACTAAGCGGAGTCGGCCGGGACCGGTCAACGGCAAATCCTGCGGCCCGACGGAGGTCCGGAATCAGGGAACGCGCATTGCCTTCCCGACCCCCGCCGGCAGTCTGGACCGCGGTCCCACGCACCATGGCCCGCACGCGCATCGTCATCGTCGGCGGAGGTTTCGGCGGGGTGCAATGCGCCCGGACCCTCCGGCGCCACCTGCGGCGCGGCGACGCGGAGGTCACGCTCTTCAACCGCGAGAACCACCTCGTCTTCAGCCCGCTCCTCGCCGACGCGGTCGGGTCGTCGCTCAATCTCCAGGACGTCATCGTCCCGCTCCGCCAACTCCTCCCCGACGTGACCTGCCGGACCGAGGAGGTGCGCCACGTGGACCTCGCGGGCCGCTCCGTTGAGTTCGAGGGCCCCGACGGCGCGGTGCGGCGGATGGGCTACGACCACGTCGTCTTCGCCTGCGGCAGCGTCGCCAACCTCAACGTCGTGCCGGGCATGGCCGACCACGCCTTCCCGCTCAAGACGGTCGGCGACGCCGCCGTCCTCCGCACCCAGGTGCTGCAGCAGCTCGAGCGCGCCGAGGTCTGCGAGGACCCGGCGCGCCGGCGCTGGCTCTGCTCGTTCATCGTCGTCGGCGGCGGCTACAGCGGGGTCGAGTCGGCGGGCGAGATCAACGACCTCGTCCGCGGCAGCCTGCGCTTCTACCCGCACCTCCGGCCGGAGGATGTCGCCGTCACCCTCATCCATTCCCGCGACCAGCTCCTGCCCGAGATCTCGCCGCCGCTGCGCGAGTTCGCCCTCACCCGCATGCGCGCGGCCGGGGTCGACGTGCGGCTCAACCGCCGCGTGCTGCTCGCGACCGGCGAGGGCGTGGGCACGGACGACGGCTTCGTCCGCGGCGGCACCATCGTCTGCACCATCGGCAGCTCGCCGGCCCCGCTCATCGCCCGGCTCGACACGCCGCGGGAGAAGGGCCGCATCGTCACCGCCGCCGACCTCCGCCTGCCCGGCCGCGCCGACGCCTGGGCGGTCGGCGACTGCGCGCTGGTCGTCAACGCCCACGACGGCCGGCCCTCCCCGCCCACCGGACAGTTCGCCGAGCGCCAGGGACGCCAGGCGGCGGAGAACCTCGTGCGCGCGCTGCGCGGCGAACCGACGCGACCGTTCTCCTTCCGGGTCCTCGGCCAGCTCTGCTCCATCGGCGGACACCGCGCGGTCGCCGAGCTGCTCGGGTTCCGGCTCAGCGGGTTCCTCGCGTGGTTCGTCTGGCGCGGCGTCTACCTCTTCAAGCTCCCGAGCTGGGGCCGGCGCATCCAGGTCGGGGCGGACTGGGCCTGGCTGCTGCTCTTCCCGCGCGACCTCGCCCACCTGCGCACGGACCCGACCGAGCGCATCTCGCGCGCCCACTTCGAGCCGGGCGACGCCATCATCCGCCAAGGCGAGCCGGCGACCGGGTTCTTCGTGCTCGAGGCCGGCGAGGTCGAGGTGGTGCGGGCGACCCCGGAGCGGCCGGAAGGCGAGGTCATCGCCACCCTCGGGGCCGGCAGCTTCTTCGGCGAGCAGGCCCTCCTCCACCAGCAGCCGCGCTCGGCCACGGTGCGGGCCCGCACGGCCGTGGACGTTCTCGTCCTCGGCCGCAACGTCTTCACCACCATCTCCCGCTCCCTCGCGCCGCTGCGGCAGGCGCTGACCGCCGCCATCACGCGGCGCTCCGGCGCGTTCTGGCAGGAGCGGCCGCACGTGATGGCGGCGCTGCGCGCGCTCGAGCTGCGCGACTTCATCGAGCCCGCGCCGCGGCCGTTCGTCGGCGCGGCCGCGACGCTGGGCGAGCTGACTCAGGCGTTCGCCGGCACGGACCAGGAGGTGTTCTACGTCACCGGGCCGGACGACCGGCTCGAGGGGCTCGTGACCTTCACCGACCTGCTCCACGCGCAGGCGCGCGGGCTCGCGCCCGGGACGCCGGTGACGGAGTTCATGGTCGCGCGGCCGGCGGCGGTGGCGGCCAGCGACACCGCGCTCGTCGCCGCCGGGGCCTTCCGCGAGCACGGCTTCAAGACCCTGCCCGTCGTCTCCGACCCGGCCGGCCGGCGCGTCGTCGGACTCGTCCGCGCCCGCCGCCTCCTCGCCCGCGTGCTCGACCGGCTGCCGCCCGACGGGCGGTGAGCCGCGTCACGGGACGGAAACTCTGTTTGCCAAGCCGGGGGCCCGGCCTAGCTTCGCCCCTCGCCCGGCCGCCGATGCACGACCTCCAAGACCTCTACCAGTCCGTCATCCTGGACCACAACCGCCGCCCGCGGAACCGCGGCCGCCTGCCCACCGCCAACCGCGTGGCGCACGGCGACAATCCGACCTGCGGCGACCAGTGCAGCGTCTACCTGCGCCTCGACGGCGACCGCATCGCCGACCTCAGCTTCGACGGTGCCGGATGCGCCATCTCCCAGGCCAGCGCCTCGCTCATGACCACCCAGCTCAAGGGCAAGACCGCGGCGGAGGCGCAGTCGCTCTACGACGAGTTCCACCGCATCGTCACGACCGGCGAGCCGCCGGCGGAGATGAGCGACCTCGCCGCCTTCGCGGGCGTGCACGCGTTCCCCGCCCGCATCAAGTGCGCCACGCTCGGGTGGCACGCCGCGCTCAATGCCCTGAAGGGCGACGAGTCGCCCGCCACCACCGAGACCCACCAGGACTGAGCCGACCGCCCGCTCCCGCATGTCCCTCGACCCGCGCCGGATCCGCGCCGACTTCCCCGTCCTCCACCAGGAGGTCAACGGCCACCCGCTCGTCTACCTCGACAACGGCGCCACCTCGCAGAAGCCCCGCGCCGTGATCGACGCGCTCGTGCGCTACTACGAGCGCGACAACAGCAACGTCCACCGCGGCCTGCACGCGCTCTCGATGCGCGCGACCGACGCCTACGAGGGCGCGCGGACGCGCGTGGCGCGGTTCATCAACGCCGCCGACCCGGCGGAGGTCATCTTCACCCGCGGCACGACCGAGAGCGTCAACCTCGTCGCCCGCGGCTGGGCGCAGGGCCGGCTGAAGCCCGGCGACGTGGTGCTGACGACCGAGTTCGAGCACCACTCCAACCTCGTGCCCTGGCAGCAGGCCGCCCGCGCCGCCGGCGCGGAGCTGCGCTGCGTGCCGCTGCTCGGCGCCGACGGCGAGGGCGGGCTCGACCTCGCGGCCCTCGACACCCTGCTGACCCCGCAGGTGAAGCTCTTCGCCTTCACCCACGTCTCCAACACCCTCGGCACGATCAACCCCGTGGCCGAGCTCTGCCGCCGCGCCCGCGCGGTCGGGGCCGTCACGGTGGTGGACGCCGCCCAGTCCATCGGCCACGCGCCGCTCGACGTCCGCGCGCTCGGCTGCGACTTCCTCGCCTTCTCCGGCCACAAGATGTGCGGCCCGACCGGCATCGGCGTCCTCTACGGCCGCCGCGCCCTGCTCGACCAGATGGGCCCCGACGAGACGGGCGGCGGCATGGTCGCGCAGGTCACCTACGAGCGGGCGACCTGGAAGCCCGCGCCGGAGCGCTTCGAGGCCGGCACGCCCCACGTCGCCGGCGCCATCGGCCTCGCCGCGGCCTGCGACTACCTCGATGGCGTCGGACGCGAGGCCATCGCCGCCCACGACGAGGCGCTGGTCGCCTACGCCCTCGACCGGCTCGCGACCCTGCCCGGCATCCGCCTCCTCGGCCCCCGCGCCGGCGCCGCCCGCGGCGGCCTGGTCTGCTTCGCCTTCGAGTCCGTCCACGCCCACGACATCGTGACCTTCGCCAACGAGGACGGAATCGCCCTCCGCGGCGGCCACCACTGCAACCAGCCGCTGATGCGCAAGCTCGGCCTCGCCTCGACCACCCGGGCGTCGTTCTACCTCTACAACCACGAGGAGGAGGTCGACCGGCTCGTCGCCAGCCTGCAGCGCATCCTGCGCTTCTTCGCCGGCTGAGCGGCCGCGGGCGGCGGAAAATCCCGCCCAATCTCAGGCAACGGATGCGCAGCCCCGGACCGGGGGGTGGGCTACCCTTCCGGCACCATGGTGTCTCCACGCTACACCGTCCCCGCCGCCGTCGAGCCTGCGCTCGAGCTGGTGCGGAAATACAACATCCCCGGGCCGCGCTACACGTCGTACCCGACGGCGCCGCAGTTCTCGGACACGATCGACCGCTACGCGCTCCTCCAGGAGATCCGGCGCGACAACGCCGACAGCGCGACCGCCCTGTCGCTCTATTTCCACCTGCCGTTCTGCGAGTCGCTCTGCTGGTACTGCGGCTGCAACACCGTCATCACCCGCCGCCGCGCCTCGGCCGGCGAGTACGTCGACCTGCTCATCGCCGAGATCGAGATGACCGCGCCCCTGCTCGACACCGCGCGGCCGGTGACGCAGCTCCACTTCGGCGGCGGCACGCCGACCTTCCTCCCGCCGGCCCAGATCGACCGCCTCGCCGCGGCCATCCGCCGGCATTTCCGCTTCTCCGCCGACGCCGAGATCTCGGTCGAGATCGACCCGCGCCGCCTCACCCGCGAGCACGTCGAGGCCTTCCGCCGCCTCGGCTGCAACCGCGCCTCGCTCGGGGTGCAGGACACCAATCCGGAGGTCCAGGTGGCCATCCACCGCTGGCAGCCCCTCGCCCTGACCCGCCAGGCGGTCGAGTGGCTCCGGGAAGCCGGCTACCAGTCGGTCAGCATCGACCTGATCTACGGCCTCCCCCTGCAGACGGCGGAGTCGTTCGCCCGGACGGTGGACGAGGTCATCGCCCTCAACCCGGACCGGCTGGCGGTCTTCAGCTACGCCCACGTCCCGTGGATCAAGCCGGCCCAGAAGATCTTCGAGCAGCGCCAGCAGCTGCCCTCGACCGAGGCCAAGCTCGCCATGCTCACCTCCGCGGCCCACCAGCTCGTCGCCGCGGGCTACGCCCAGATCGGGATGGACCATTTCGCGCGGCCCGACGACGAGCTCGCCGTCGCCTTCGCCGAGGGCACGCTGCACCGCAACTTCCAGGGCTACACGACGCGCGCCGGCGCCTCGCTCTACGGCTTCGGCATGTCCTCGATCTCCCAGACCGACGGCTCGTTCCGGCAGAACCACAAGGAGCTGCCCGAGTACGAGGCCGCCATCCGCGCCGGCCGGCTGCCGATCGAGCGGGGCTACCTCCTGACCGAGGACGACCGCCGGCGCCGGACCATCATCAGCGACATCATGTGCGCCCGCGGGCTCGACTTCGCCCGCCTCTCCGCGCGGCTCGGGCAGGATTTCGCGGCGGCCTACGCCGCCGAGCTGGCTTCGCTCGACGACCTCGCGGCCGACGGCCTCGTGGTGCGCGAGCCGGGACGGGTCGCCATCACCGCGCTCGGCCAGCTCTTCCTCCGCATCATCGCGATGCGCTTCGACGCCCACCTCGAGAAGCGCCGGACCGGCTTCTCCAAGGTCGTCTGACCCGATGCCCTTCCGCATCGGCCGCACCTTCGAGATCGAGAGCGGGCACCTGCTCAGCAAGCACCCGGGGAAGTGCCGCTTCCCCCACGGGCACAGCCGCCGGGTGGAGGTCGTGCTCGCCGCCGACGCCCTCGACGGCCGCGACATGGTCTGCGACTTCAAGGCGGTGAAGCACCTGCTCGAGGAATTCCTTGCCCGGTGGGACCATGCGCTCGCCATCAACGCGGACGACCCGCAGGCGGCGTTCTACCGCGCGACCTACGGCGACCGCGTCGTCACCGTCGCCTCGGCCGACCCGACCAGCGAGGTGATGGCCCGGGCCATCTTCGAGGAGACCGCCCGCCGTCTAGCGGCGGCGGCCGCGGCCCCCGACCCGACCTTCCCCGTCCGCGCCGCCGTGCGCGTCGAGCGCGTGCGCGTCACCGAGACGAGCTCGAGCTGGGCCGAATACACGGCCTGAGCCGGCGGCGGCCGCCGCCGGACCGTCCGTCACTGCGGGGTTGAGGACCGGGCGCGACCTGTCATGGGTCGCCCCGTGAACCCGCCGCCCGACGAAGCCGCGATCCTCGCCATCCAGCGTCCCCACCCGGACCTGTGGAAGTACTACCTGCTGGCCTGCCTCGCGTTCCCGCCCGCCTTCCCGTTCCTCGTCCTCCCGGCCTATTTCCGCTACCACACCATGCGGTACACCTTCACCGCGGAGGGCATCTCGATGCGCTGGGGCATCCTCTTCCGCCGCGAGGTCATCATCCAGTACGCCCGGATCCAGGACATCCACCTCCGCTCCAACGTGGTCGAGCGCTGGCTCGGGCTGGCCAAGGTCCTGGTCCAGACCGCCAGCGGCAACGCCAACGCCGAGATGACGATCGAGGGCCTGAAGGAGTTCGAGGCGGTGCGCGATTTCCTCTACTCGAAGATGCGCGGCGTGAAGGCGCCGGCCGCCCGCCCGGGCGCAGCCGCCGCCCCGTCCGACGCCGAGCTCGCCGCCGCTCTGCGCGAGGTCGCGGCC
>JACCDO012379203.1_pt1 | contig 13948 bp, 12 predicted proteins | sample 7446101 | NCBI WGS metagenome assembly JACCDO01 (sample SAMN15323440, study PRJNA562643) | freshwater metagenome | isolation source: river surface water | place: USA:Blue River Watershed | collected 2017-08-16
AGCCTGAAGCGTCTCATTTGGGCCAGTGCTAAGGAAGCCCCAATTCAAGTACAAACTTGGAGGGTTCAGCGACAAGGCCAAATTCAAACCATTTCGATTCAGCCTGAAACGGTCATGGTTGAAGGAAAGGCCCAGGGACGTGTACAAATATTGGTCGGAGCCTCCCCTGAATATGCAACGGTCAGTCTTAGTTTGAAGGATGCCCTATCAGCTGGCTTAGATCGCTTTTTGGGGATGACCACTGAAATGGGAAGTGCACTCGCTAACTTATTTGACTCCACCCCATCGAACTCAGTGCAACTGGTTGGCCCTGTCGGTTTAGCCCAATTGGCCAATGAGTCTGCCAGTTCGGGGTTTGAGAGCTGGTTGTTGTTCGTTGCTTCGCTCAGCTTGAGCTTAGCCTGGCTTAATTTGCTGCCCATTCCCGTTTTGGATGGGGGGCAACTCGTTCTCCTCGGAGTAGAGGCTTTAGTGGGCAAAACCCGGTCCGATCAGATCAGAACGCGCCTGAATAGGGTTGGTGTTTTGTTCTTACTTGGATTGATGGCTTTGGCTATTTACAATGATGTCATCCGAGTTTTTTCGGATTCTGTGATTTCTCGTTGAAAAGGTTTTGCCATGAGACACCTGATGCCTCGTTTTTTTGCTTTCTTGATGAGTGTGGTCACTTGTGTGGCGCTCGCCGCAGACCCTTTTCAATTGGAGGATGTTCGCATTGAAGGGCTTCAAAGGGTAGAACCAGGCACTGTGTTGGCCAACCTTCCTTTCCGAGTTGGTGAAACCTATACCGATGAAAAAGGTGCGCTTGCCATTCGTCGCCTTTATGATCTTGGGCTATTCAGCGATGTCAAAGTGGCCGTCGAAGGCAGAGTGGTTAAGTTGATGATTCAGGAACGTCCAACCATTGCATTGGTTGAGTTTTTGGGTACTGTTGAATTTGACAAACAAGCCTTGACCAAATCCATGAACGACATTGGTTTGTCCATCGGCCGTCCATTCGACAAATCCTTGGCAGAGCGTGCAGAGCAGGAACTCAAACGCCAGTACATCAACAGAGGCTATTACGGTGCTCAAGTTGTAGCGACCGTTACACCTAGCGATAAAAACCAGGTTTTGCTGACCTTCAACGTGGTGGAGGGTCAAGTTGCCAAAATCAGCAAAGTCCAGATTGTGGGCAATCAAACTTTCAAGCAAAGTGAATTGATTGAGCTAATGAGCTTGTCCGAGCCCAATTGGCTCACTTGGTATACGAAAAACGATAGGTATTCCCAGGTCAAATTAAATAGGGATTTAGAGGCGCTCAAATCGTTTTATTTATCGAGAGGCTTCATCGAATTCAATGTGGATTCGACCCAGGTTTCGATCTCTCCTGACAAGCAGCAAATGACGATCACCATCAACATCACTGAGGGAAGGCCGTTTACCGTTTCCGAGACCTCCATGGATGGAAATTTATTGGGCCAAGAAAATGCGTTTCGCTCGCTCATTAAATTTTCGGCCGGCCAAACCTACAACGCTGAACTGGTCACCGAAACGGTCAAAGCTTTCCAAGATCTTTATGGCGACTACGGATATGCATTTGCTCGGGTCACGCCTGTTTTTGAACTTGATCGCACAAAAGCCTTGGTCAAGTTGGCTTTGAAAGCCGATCCTGGCCGAAGAGTCTATGTTCGAAAAATTGTGATCACGGGCAATTCGCGCACGCGTGACGAGGTCATTCGCCGTGAATTTCGCCAAACCGAGGCCTCTTGGTATGACGGACAAAAGGTCCGTTTATCGCGTGATCGGGTGGATCGACTTGGCTATTTCACAAGCGTTAATCTAGAGCCTAGGGAAGTACCTGGTACCAGTGACCAGGTTGATTTGGTTGCTGCAGTTGAGGAAAAGCCTACTGGCACTATTCAGATAGGTGCTGGATTTTCTTCAGCTGAAAAAGTGGTTTTAAGTGCCGGTATCAGTCAAGACAATTTTCTCGGTTCTGGTAACTTCCTTGGGCTACAAGTTTACACAGGCCGTTTCAACCAAGCTTATGTCATTGACACAATTGATCCTTACTTCACCAAAGACGGAGTCTCTAGACAGTATTCTCTCTATCACAAGAAAGCAAAACCTTTCACGACAGACTTAGGCGCTTATGCCTTGATTACGGATGGGGTTGGTATCAAGTTCGGACTGCCTGTTGCTGAATCTGATCGTATCTTTATCGGTGCCAATGCAGAGATGACTGAAATCCAATCTGGCGATCTGATGCCCCAGACCTATAACGATTACATCAATGAGTTTGGGGCAAAGAGCCATTCACTTCCTTTTACCCTCGGATGGAGTAGAGATCGTCGCGATAGTGCGCTCAATCCGACTAAAGGATACTTTGCTAGATTTAATTCAGATCTGGCTACGTTCGGTAACGTTAAGTATGCAAGGGTCAGTGCTCAATACCAAACTTATTACCCCTTAACTCCAAAACTCACATTGGGTCTAAATACTGAATTTGGTTACGGAAAAGGCCTTGATGGAAATTCCTATCCAGTATTCAAGAATTTTTATTCTGGTGGACTTGGTTCTGTAAGAGGGTATTTGCAAGGAACCATTGGCCCATCCACAACAGCTCGAAATGCTAGCACTGGGATTGTTTCAGAGGTTGCGGTTGGTGGATCCAAAATGTTTTTGATGAACCTCGAAATGATTACACCTGTACCTGGTTCGGGGCAGGATAAAACGCTGAGGGTTTTTGCATTTCTTGATGCTGGTGCGGCATTTACCAGCGCACAAACTGTTAACCTTAACGACTTGCGATTTTCAACTGGCGTAGGTTTGAGTTGGATTTCACCAGTTGGTCCTTTGAAGTTTGGGTGGGCTCAACCATTCCACTATAAGTCGACCGATAAAATCGATCGCATTCAATTCCAAATCGGCACGGCATTTTGATGAACAAATTCACAGCACTTATTTTGGGCTTAGGCATTGCGGCTTCATCGGCCATTCATGCTCAAGCCAACGAATTTCGAATCGGCTTCGTAGATACGAACCGAATTTTTCAGGAGGTGAATCTCGCAAAAAATGCCCAGACTCGCCTTCAGCAGGAGTTTTCTAAACGAGAAAAACAACTGATTGAATTGAACAACGCGCTCAAGACTGCCTCGGATCAATTTGATCGTGATCAGCCAACCTTAAGTGATCAACAAAAGGCAACTCGCCAAAAACAACTGGTTGAAATGGATCGCGATCTCCAACGCAAACGCAGAGAGTTTCAAGAAGATTTGAATGCTCGTCGAAATGAAGAGTTGGAGCAGGTTAGAGCGAAAGCCAATCGAGTCATTAAGCAGTTTGCGACCGATGAAAAATACGATTTGATTTTGCAGGATGCAGTTTGGATTGCACCCAAGCATGACATCACTGATAAGGTCATTAAAGCCATTAATACCAACGCCAAGTGAATTGGAGTGTCAGTACTACTGTCTGAAATCAGTGAGGAAATAGGAGCGCAGCTTCTGGGCGATCCTCGCCTGAGCATTCAAAGGATTTCTAGTCTGGCAGATGCTTCATCGGGCAGCATCAGCTTCATCAGTCAGGAGCGTTTCAAGCATTCGCTGAATAATTTTTTTGGCAGTGCTTTAATCATTTCAGAATCTTTAAAGTCCTTTGCCCCAGCTGGGGTGGCACTCCTTGTGGTTCACGACCCCTATTTGGCTTATGCCAAGCTCAGCCAGTACTGGCGACGAAAACATGCCATTCAACGTGGACCCAGAATTCATCCTTCAGCTGTGATTCATCCTGAAGCATGGTTGGATTCAGATGTCGAGGTGGGGCCTTTAAGTGTCGTAGAGGCAGGAGCACGCATTGCCCAGGGTACGCGAATCATGTCAAGGGTGACGGTTGGTGAAGGCGTACTTTTGGGCGAAAGGTGCCTCATTCATCCTGGCGCGGTCTTGGGTGCAGATGGATTTGGATTTGCCAAAGATGCAAAGGGCTGGAACAAGATCGAGCAATTGGGTGAAGTGTTAATTGGCAACGATGTTGAGTTGGGTGCCAACACCTGCATTGACAGAGCAGCACTTGGCGTCACTCGCATTTCTGATGGCGTGAAGATCGATAACTTGGTTCAAATCGGGCATAACGTGCAAATAGGGGAGCACACTGCCATGGCAGGATGTGTCGGTGTTGCTGGTAGCGCAAAAATTGGCGCCAGATGTACTTTTGGCGGTGGCGCCATCGTATTGGGTCATCTCGAAGTTGCCGATGATGTTCATGTGTCTGCTGCATCGGTCGTCACCAGATCCATCCATTCGCCGGGACAATACTCAGGTTTTTTCCCTCTTGATCACAATCAAGCATGGGAACGTAATGCTGCAAGTCTTAAACAACTGCATGCCTTGAGGGACCGAATCAGACGCTTAGAACAACTCTGTCAGAAAGCACAATCATGAGTATGGATATTCATGCCATTTTGAAGCAGCTGCCACACCGCTACCCTATATTGCTGGTGGACAGGGTGGTTGAGATCATTCCTGGTGAGCGCATTCAAGCTTTGAAGAACGTCACCATCAATGAACCTTTTTTCAATGGACATTTCCCTCATCGTCCCGTCATGCCTGGGGTATTGATGTTGGAAGCGCTTGCCCAGGCAGCTGCTCTATTGGCATTCGCAACCCTGAAGGTCACACCGGATGATCAAAGTGTCTACTACTTTGCGGGCATTGATGGTGCAAGATTTAAGCGGCCCGTTGAACCTGGTGATCAATTGATTTTGAATGTTCAGCTAGATCGAATGAAAGCTGGAATCTTTAAATTCAAAGCTGCGGCTTGTGTGGGTGAGTCTCTTGCAGTGGAAGCTGAGTTGATGTGCACCATGAAAAGCATTGCAACATGAGCCATCAATCAGGGATACATCCATTGGCACTGGTTGATCCAGCCGCCAGCCTACATCCCTCAGTGGTCATTGGGCCATATTCAATCATTGGCCCTAAAGTCAGTATTGGTGCAGACACTGTCATTGGCCCACACTGCGTCATCGACGGTAAAACTACCATTGGCGAACGCAACCGAATCTATCAGTTCAGTTCCCTTGGAGCGCCGCCTCAAGATAAGAAATATCAAGGCGAGGACACTCAACTCATTATTGGTAATGACAACACGATTCGCGAGTTTTGCACGTTCAATACGGGAACCGTGCAGGACGCCGGTGTGACCCGCATTGGTGATCAAAATTGGATCATGGCTTACGTGCATTTGGCTCATGACTGTCAGGTGGGTAGTCACACCATTTTTGCCAACAACACCCAATTAGCTGGTCATGTGCATGTTGGTGACTGGGCTATTCTTGGCGGCTTCACAGTCGTGCATCAATTCTGTCGAATTGGTGCACACGCCTTTACCGCCATGAATGCCTTGTTGTTTGCAGATCTACCGCCCTTTGTCATGTGCCAAGGACAGCCAGCTGCAGCTCGAAGCATGAATTACGAAGGCCTACGTCGCCGCGGTTTTTCGACTGAAAGGCTGCAAGTGGTGAAGGCCATGTACAAATTGATATATCGAGACAACTTAACTTTGCTTCAGGCGATTGACCGCATCCGGGGCATGGTGTCTGAATGGCCAAGCGCGAAAGATGACCTTGAGTTGATGCTCCAATTTTTAGGGCAAGCGAATGAGCAAAGAGGCATCGTCCGCTGATCACCCCTATATCGCCATGGTGGCTGGTGAAGCCTCAGGCGATTTGCTGGCTTCTGGGCTACTCAAAGACCTGAATCAACGCGGTGTTCCCTACGCAGTCGAAGGGGTTGCTGGTCCTCAGATGATCTCGCAAGGCATGCGAGCGCTTTATCCCAGTGATCGCCTGGCGGTCAGGGGCTATTCTGAGGTGCTCAGACACTACTGGGGCATTGTCCGCATCAGAGAAGAATTGATTCAGCTCTGGACTCAGCCTAAAGCATTGCCTGCGGTTTTTATTGGTGTGGATGCACCCGACTTCAATTTGCCACTCGCTTTGAATTTGAAAAAACAAGGAACTCCATGCTTTCAGTATGTGAGCCCAGCCATCTGGGCTTGGCGTGCAGAACGGATTCACTTGATGAAGAAGGCACTATCCCATGTGTGGTGTTTGTTCCCTTTCGAAGAGCCGCTCTTGCGGGAGAGAGGAATGGACGCTAGCTTCGTCGGTCACCCTTTGGCGCAGTGGATCCCAGAATCTGTGGATCAAACCGCCTTCAAAATCCAGTTGGGTTTAGATGGGGATCGCCCTGTTTTGGCCATCTTGCCAGGAAGTCGTCGTGCGGAAATTGACGGATTGCTGGTTTTATTTTTAAAAACTGCTCAACACCTTTTGAAATGGCACCCTGAGTTGCAGTTTGTTTTGCCCACACTACCCAATTTCGTTCAACTGGTTCAGCAGCAAGTGGACTCCATGGGCTTGGCAGGGCAAGTCAAGGTTTTGCTGGGTAATTCACACGATGCCATGGCGGCTTCAGATCTGGTTTTAGTTGCGAGTGGGACTGCAACGCTTGAGGCTGCACTTTATAAAAAACCCATGGTGATTGCATACAAGATGCCTTGGCTGACTTGGCAAATCACCCGAAGGAAGAAAAAAATGCCTTGGGTTGGATTGCCAAACATTTTGCTCAACGAGTGGGTCGTTCCGGAGTTGATTCAAGACGATTGCACTCAAATTGCTTTGGCCAGTGAGTGCAATAGGCTCCTCACCGATTCTGCTGAAGTATTCAAGATCAAAGCACATTTCTCCAACTTGCATCGCTTGCTTAAGAAGCCAACTCACGAATTGATTTGGGCCACGCTTGAGCCCCATTTGAATCATGCAAAAGCAGTTTGAATGGGATGCGTGCGGGCTGATTGCTGGCGTTGATGAGGCTGGACGAGGACCTTTGGCGGGTCCTGTATTTGCTGCGGCAGTGATTTTGGATGAGAGAAAACCAATTCGCGGCTTGAATGACTCCAAACTCCTAACCCCTAAGACAAGACAAAAATTATTTGGGGAAATCATGGAAAAAGCCTTGTGCGTTGAAATTGCGCATTCCAGCGTGGAAGAAATTGATTCAATCAACATCTTGCAAGCCAGCATGTTGGCGATGAAGCGCGCCATCAATGGACTGAGACTCAAGCCCAATTGGGTTCGCGTCGATGGCAATCGAGTTCCTCAAGTGGATGTTTGCATTGAAGCAGTAGTTAAAGGTGATCAGTTGTTCGCAGACATTTCAGCGGCATCCATCATTGCCAAGGTCTCTCGTGATGAGTGGTGTTTACAGGCTAATTTGGAATATCCTGGCTATGGATTTGCTAGCCATAAAGGCTATGCCACCGCGGAGCATTTGGAGGCCTTGAATCGCCTAGGGCCCTGTATATTGCATCGTAAATCTTTTGAACCAGTGCGGCGAGCGCTCTTGGAGCATGGAAATGACTTCTGATTCACAGGATGTGATTGAGTCAAGGGCTAATCCCCGCTTTAAAGCAATTAAAAAACTCATTGAAGATCACTCACATTACAAGCAAACAGGATTGGTTTGGATTGAGGGTGATCACCTGGCTGATGCGGCAATCCATAGCGGAGTCAATCCAGCCATGGTAGTGATGTCCCAGGATTTTGCTTCTGCATCTAGAAGGCTTTGGGCCAGTGAAACTCAGGTGGCCATTTTGAGCAATTCCTTATTCGCCCAAATTAGCCCATTGCCATCTTCCGCCTCCATGGGGTTGTTGATCAAACCCAAGCTTGTCAATTCACTGGATGCCACTTTGCCCACGGTGGTCATGGATCGAATTCAAGATGCAGGGAATGTGGGATCAATTCTTCGTTCTGCTGCAGCCTTTGGATTCACACAGGTTGTTGCACTCGAAGGCACTGCATCGCTTTGGGGATCCAAAACTTTGCGTGCTGGCATGGGCGCACATTTCGCGCTCAAACTGAAAGAGGATGTCACAGAAACAGAGCTTGACAGCATTCAACATTTACCCTGGTTGGCCACTTCTTCGCATGCTAAAAAAATATTGCTCCAAGAAGGCCTGCATTTACCTTGGCCTTGTGCTTGGTTTTTAGGCAATGAAGGCCAAGGTCTTCGCGAATCACTGGAAAAACGCTGTCTTGAACGGGTCAGGATCAACCAGCCCGGTGGGCAAGAGTCGTTGAATGTTGCAGCTGCGGCTTCAATTTGCCTTTTTGCTTCAAGTCTTGGCCGAAGCTGAGAACTGAAACCGGCGCCATTTATAATGCCAAAACTTTCGCAATTCCCCAGTCAAAACACCCCATCCATCTGATCCCCGTGGTCCGAACAGTGTCCCTGCGCCACTGAAAGAGTTGATGTGCCAAACGCACTGGGAGTTGCCCAACTTCGGAGAACTCAGTGCTTTTGTCCCTCAAAAGTTCATTCCCACGCGCCGTACTAGGGCTCGCAGATGGAACCACTTTCACTGGCCTATCGATTGGTGCAATGGGCCACACAACTGGAGAGGTTGTTTTCAACACCTCTATGACGGGGTATCAAGAAATCCTTACAGATCCCAGCTATTCGCGGCAGTTGGTGACCTTGACCTATCCTCACATTGGTAACTACGGCGTCAACCAAGAAGACATTGAATCGGACCGTGTTCATGCTGCTGGACTGATCATTAAATCTCTACCTTTGCAGCATTCCAATTTCAGGGCTTCTCAATCGCTGAGCGATTACCTCAAAGATCAGGGGTCGGTTGCCTTGTCTGGGCTAGATACTCGGGCCCTCACTATCCACTTGCGCCAGACTGGAGCTCAAAACGGAGCCATTTTGGCCTTGAGTCCAGAAGAGTCTATTACACAGCAGCACCTAGAAAAAGCAGTGCTATTGGCCAAGCAAACCCCTGCAATGGCGGGCTCAGATTTGGCCCAAGTTGTTACCACGGCCAAGCCTTATCAGTGGCTACAAAAGGAGTGGACCTTGGAATACGGTTACACCGATCTCACAGAGTCACGATTCAAGGTGGTTGCTCTGGATTTCGGCATCAAGAAAAATATCCTTCGAATGCTGGCTAGTCGAGGCTGTGCGGTAACTGTCTTACCTGCCAAATCGCATGTCGATGAAATCCTTGCTTTGAAGCCGGATGGTGTATTTCTTTCCAATGGTCCAGGTGACCCTGAGCCTTGTACCTACGCCATTGAGGCGACTAAAGCATTGATCGCACGGAAAGTTCCGCTTTTTGGTATCTGTCTTGGTCACCAGATATTGGCCCTGGCAAGCGGAGCCAAAACATTCAAGATGAAGTTCGGGCACCACGGCGCCAACCATCCTGTTAAAGATCTGCGGACCGGAAGAGTCAGTATCACCAGCCAAAACCACGGCTTTTCGGTGGACTTGACTCAGTTGCCTGCCAATGTCCAAGCCACTCACGTGTCATTATTCGACGGCACATTGCAGGGTCTGGCTTTGACGGATGCACCTGCATTCAGTTTCCAAGGACATCCTGAAGCTTCACCTGGTCCTCACGATATTTCATACCTATTCGAACAATTCATCGCTTTGATGGAGAAGCGTCAACATGCCTAAGCGCACAGATCTAAAAAGCATACTCATCATTGGCGCTGGTCCAATCATCATTGGTCAGGCTTGTGAATTTGATTATTCTGGGGTGCAAGCTTGTAAAGCCTTGCGCGAGGAGGGGTATCGGGTCATCTTGATCAATAGCAACCCCGCAACAATCATGACTGACCCCGCCACTGCGGATGCAATCTACATTGAGCCCATCCACTGGACGGTGGTCGAGCGCATCATTGAAAAAGAAAAACCTGATGCCATTTTGCCGACCATGGGTGGACAGACTGCCCTGAATTGCGCCCTAGATCTATGGCACAACGGTATCCTTGGTAAACATGGCGTCGAGTTGATTGGTGCGAGTCCTCAGGCCATCGAAAAAGCTGAGGATCGATTGAAATTCAAGGATGCCATGACTCGCATCGGCTTGGGTTCAGCTCGCTCAGGCATCGCTCACTCCATGGAGCAAGCGTGGACGGTTCAACAAAGTGTGGGCTTTCCGGCTGTCATTCGACCTAGCTTCACCTTGGGTGGAACAGGTGGAGGCATTGCTTATAACGCCGAGGAATTCGAAACGATTTGCAAACGCGGTCTTGAAGCGTCTCCGACTCACGAACTCTTGATTGAGGAATCCCTGCTCGGTTGGAAAGAATACGAGATGGAGGTCGTGAGAGACAAGGCCGATAACTGCATCATCGTATGCTCCATTGAGAACTTGGACCCCATGGGTGTTCACACCGGTGACTCGATCACTGTGGCCCCTGCACAGACTTTGACCGACAAAGAGTACCAAATCATGCGCAATGCATCGATTGCCGTACTTCGTGAAATTGGTGTGGACACGGGTGGATCCAATGTACAGTTTTCCATCAATCCCAAGGATGGTCGGATGATCGTCATTGAGATGAATCCTAGGGTGTCTCGCTCCTCGGCCTTGGCTTCTAAAGCCACAGGATTCCCCATCGCAAAAGTCGCTGCCAAATTGGCCATTGGCTATACCCTTGACGAATTGCGCAACGACATCACTGGGGGAGCAACACCTGCGAGTTTTGAGCCCAGCATTGATTACGTGGTGACCAAGATCCCTCGTTTCGCATTTGAGAAATTTCCCACAGCAGACAATCGCTTGACCACGCAGATGAAATCGGTGGGTGAAGTCATGGCTATAGGACGGACTTTCCAAGAGTCATTCCAAAAGGCATTACGCGGACTCGAGGTGGGCGTTGACGGGCTCAACGAAAAAACCCAAGATCGTCAAGTGCTTGAACGCGAATTGGGGCAACCTGGCCCTGAGCGCATTTGGTATGTGGGTGATGCTTTTGCACAAGGTATGAGCGTCGATGAAGTTCATGCGCTGACCAAGATTGATCCTTGGTTTTTGATCCAAATTCATGAAATCGTCAGCATCGAGCTCGAGCTCGAGCGCCACACCCTCAAGGATTTGGATGCCAGCACGTTGCAGGCCCTCAAATCCAGAGGTTTCTCAGATCGACGTTTGGCCAAGCTGTTGAAGACCACAGAGCAATCTGTTCGATCTCACCGCCGAAACCTTGGTGTTCGGCCTGTGTTCAAGCGAGTCGACACCTGTGCGGCTGAGTTTGCTTCACATACGGCTTACATGTATTCCACTTATGAATCCACGTGCGAGGCGGCACCTACCGACAAGCGGAAAATCATGGTCCTCGGTGGGGGCCCAAACCGAATTGGTCAAGGCATTGAATTCGACTATTGCTGTGTTCATGCTGCACTGGCACTGAGGGAAGACGGCTATGAAACCATCATGGTCAACTGCAACCCTGAGACTGTCTCCACAGACTACGACACCAGCGATCGTTTGTATTTCGAACCGCTGACCCTGGAAGACGTTCTTGAGATCGTGGACAAAGAAAAGCCCGAGGGCGTGATTGTTCAATATGGTGGCCAGACCCCATTGAAGCTGGCTTTGGGTTTGGCAGAAGCAGGTGTGCCCATCATCGGCACATCGCCAGACATGATTGATGCAGCTGAAGACCGCGAGCGTTTTCAAAAATTGTTGCACGAACTTGGTTTGCGCCAGCCCCCGAACGCGACAGCAAGGACGGAGTCTGAGGCCTTGGCCAAAGCCGAATCTTTGGGTTACCCATTGGTTGTACGCCCCAGTTATGTGTTGGGTGGGCGAGCCATGGAAATCGTTCATGAGCAAAAAGACCTTGAGCGCTACATGCGTGAGGCTGTCAAAGTCAGCAACGATTCGCCAGTCTTATTGGATCGCTTCTTGAGCGATGCCATCGAGTGCGATGTCGATTGCCTCAGCGATGGAAAGCAAGTTTTCATCGGTGGTGTAATGGAGCACATCGAGCAAGCTGGCGTTCACAGCGGGGATTCAGCTTGCTCACTCCCACCTTACTCTTTGTCTTCAAAAACCATCGACGAGCTCAAACGCCAAACTGCCGCAATGGCCAGAGCGTTGCGCGTTGTGGGTTTGATGAACGTTCAGTTCGCCATACAACGCCAAGATGGCGAGGACATCATTTACGTGCTTGAAGTGAACCCAAGGGCGTCAAGAACAGTGCCGTTTGTGTCAAAAGCAACCAGTATTCCATTGGCCAAGGTGGCGGCCAGATGCATGGCTGGCCAATTACTCTCAGATCAGGGAATTACCAAGGAAATTCATCCTGGTTATTTCAGCGTCAAGGAAGCGGTATTTCCTTTCGTGAAATTCCCAGGCGTGGACACCATTCTTGGTCCCGAAATGAAATCGACGGGCGAGGTCATGGGCGTAGGTCGAACTTTCGGTGAGGCCTTCATCAAAAGCCAGATGGGAGCGGGAACACATTTACCCAAACCGACCGATGCGATTCGAAAAATTTTCATGTCGGTGAAAAACACCGATAAACCCAGGGCTGTCGAGGTGGCCAAGGCTTTGATCGGTATGGGCTTTGATCTCATAGCCACTCGTGGAACTGCATCTGCCATAGAGGCAGCCGGCTTGCCAGTGACTTTGGTCAACAAAGTCACTGAAGGGCGCCCTCATGTGGTGGACATGATCAAAAACAACGAAATTGCTTTAGTCATCAATACCGTTGAAGAACGCAGAAATGCCATTGCGGATTCGCGCCAAATCCGCACCACCGCTTTGTTGGCTCGAGTGACGACCATCACTACGATAGCAGGGGCTGAGGCTGCAGTTCAAGGCATGCAACATTTGGATCAACTCGATGTTTACGCCTTGCATGAATTGCATCAGCAACTCACAGTTTGATTCACAGATATTCAGTAGGTGACTCATGAGTACAGTTCCAATGACCAAGCGCGGCGCTGAATTGTTGAAGGCAGAACTCCATCAACTCAAGACGGTTCAACGTCCTGCGGTGATCAGCGCCATTGCTGAAGCCCGGGCACAAGGTGATCTGAGTGAAAACGCAGAATACGACGCCGCCAAAGACCGTCAGGGTTTCATCGAAGGTCGCATTCAAGAGCTAGAGGGTAAGTTGTCTGCAGCTCAGATCATTGATCCCACTGCATTGGACGCGGGTGGGAGAGTGGTGTTTGGTGCGACTGTGGAATTGGAGGACATGTCCAATTCAGAGCTTGTGACCTATCAGATCGTCGGTGACGATGAGGCCGATATCAAGCTTGGCTTGATCAGCGTCAGTTCACCCATTTCACGAGCCCTGATTGGCAAAGAAGAGGGTGATGAAGTCAAGGTTCAAGCCCCTGCCGGCGTCAAAATCTACGAAGTCGTATCAGTGAGGTATCAGTAAAAAAGTTATACTTTTTTCTTGATGGAGGTTTGGCGAGGTTTAGATCGCTTGACCTTTCCAGAGGCCGTTAGGCGTTGATTGCCCAACAATTTAATCCTTCTGACTTCAGGTCTTTGTCCGCCCCTAGAACTGTTTTGGATCAGCTTCACCATTTTTGGACCGGGTTTTCGATCGGCGTCTTCAGCTTTTTCCTTCTCGGGGATAGGGCGCCACAAAACCAATAACTTACCTATATGTTGAACCACGCCTGCGCTTAATTCACCGGCTAATTGATGAAGCATTTGGGTTCTGAGCTCTCTTTCCTCGACATGAGCCCTGACTTTGATGAGGCCATGAGCGTTCAAGGCCGCATTGACTTCACGAATCACAGCTGGGGTGAGGCCATCTGCACCTATAGAAACAACGGGATTAAGGTGGTGGGCCTGGGCGCGAAGCTCTCGGCATTGGACGGTTGTCAGTGGTAATGCAGTCATGCGTGCATTATCCTCTGGGTCACAGGCAGAACATGAAAACTCAAACTAAAAGTAAAAAAGTCAACAAATCGTGGCTGAATGACCATGTCAATGACCCATACGTGCGATTGGCTCAGAAAGAGGGCTACCGCTCCCGTGCGGCATACAAACTTAAAGAGATTGATGAGAGTTTAGGGTTGATTCGACCGGGTCATATGGTGGTCGATTTGGGCAGTACCCCCGGCGCATGGTC
>JACCDO011241240.1_pt1 | contig 13942 bp, 2 predicted proteins | sample 7446101 | NCBI WGS metagenome assembly JACCDO01 (sample SAMN15323440, study PRJNA562643) | freshwater metagenome | isolation source: river surface water | place: USA:Blue River Watershed | collected 2017-08-16
CCCTGAGAGGGAACTTGGGCACACATATTAGGATTCCGAAATCTCAAGAGGCGTTTTGTGTTTTGCCGATTGACACCGACTGGAGACATAACTCGCGTGCTATCGTGCATTTGTTTGATATCATGCCCGGTAAAAACTTTTACGAAGTGAACAAGCCCAAAGATGTGGCAATGAGTGGATTGCTTGACAAGCAAAGCCCAAGCATGTTCAAAATTAGCTGGCAAACGCGCTATTGCGTCTTGACTGTGTCGGATAAGTGTTTCCGTTATTATAAAAACGAAGATGATGCACAAGAAACAGGATCTATCAATTTATCAGACATGTTAGCCACAGGACCAGCAGAAAACTCTGATAGTTGCAAGATATTTGCAATAAAAATGGCTGATCGTACATATGCTTTCGAAGCCGGTTCAAATGCTATAATGAAGCAATGGATTAGTAGCATTTCTGCAGCGAAATTAGGTCAGCGTGTAACTGCTGCGCCTGCAGCCTCAGCTGTTAGTACAAAGCCTGTCGCGACCGCTAAGATTATGACCCCACAAGACTTTGTAAAGTATGGTTATCTCGGAAAAGAATCCCCGCATGCTCTAGTACTTTCTTATCAGCGGCGCTATGTCGAGATCCTCAAGCAGGACTTAACTCTCAACTACTACAAACAGGAGCCACCATTGCAACGCACTGGCACAGAAGAACCAGCAGGCACAATTAAGTGCGTAGACATTGAGGTCGTCCGCCCTAAAAGCGATCCAGGAGGGCTGACTATCAATAAACAATCTTGCGGGCGTGTTTTCGAGTTCTATTGTGGAGAGGGGAGGGCCTATGTGTTCGAAGCTCTTGACTCTGAAGAAATGTTTGACTGGATTCTAGCAATCGAATCATGCATGCCCGAAGACCGCAGAGCGATCACAAAACGCCTTGCGCGTTCTCGTCCAGAATCGAGCATTGGATCAGCTGCTGTTTCAACTGCCGAACCCGACGGAAGTCCTCAAAAGCCAGATGTTCAGATAGAAACCACCGTACGCGACGAGGCAACGACGGCGCTGGCGGGCTCAGATCGGCCTACTTCTATTGAAATTAAAAAGCCTTTTATTCCTCACGTACCGGTACCTGAAACTTTTTATATGGTGGGTTACCTCAATAAACAGAGTCCTAATAAGCTTCGTGTGACACTTAGCAAGTACCAAAAGAGGTACGTCACAATCTCCAAGCATGATTACACCTTGCGATACTACAATGATGACAAACATGCCGCTGCTGATTTGTGCTGGGATGTTACAATGGGTAAAATATTGGAACCTGGGAGTGATTCTAAAGGCTCATATGTCAATCCTAACACAGCCTGTTTGGGCTTTGGTAACTTATTGGAGGCAGAATTCGTACGCTCTTATGACACATCGCCAGATTGCGCTATTTTCGAGTTGGGTTTTCATGATCGCACTTTTGTCTTTGATGCAGGAACTGTAAGGATAAAGAATGAATGGATACGCGCCATAGAAACTGTCATGAAAATTGGCCTGCAAAAGTTGAAGTCTTTGGAACTCAAGAAACAAGAGCTTCTAATCCCTGAAACCGTCCGCAATTTCGACAAAATGGGACGAGAGGCGTTTCAAGTTTATGTGCGTGAGAAATTAAATGAGCTTTATCCACCAGAATGGGTTAGTGCTCAAATGGATTCTTCCTCAGAAGAAGAGTCTGAACTCGGCAAGCACGTCGCTGGTGCCGCTGCAGTGACCAGATGGTTGGAGAACACTTTGCCTGACGTGCGCAAGAGCGCTACACGTCCTGCTAGATATGATGTTATGGCTATTATCGTAAATTCTGTCAATATTTACCTTGACATGCGTCTCATGCTTATTATTGGCGAAGCAGAAAGCGATGTGCTGCAGCTCGCCAGTACTTCAGATGTGTACCAGCTGCTCACCCTTGTCACAGAGCACCAGTTGCGACTCCAGAAGTTGTATTGCCCTGTGCATTTTAAGACGAGCACTGCATCCGGAACGCGAATCAGCACTAATATACGTTTTACTACTACAAATTTTTCTGAGGGTGTGTTGACTACCAGCAACTCTATGTTGGGAGAAGCGAACGAAGTGAGGAGCTCTGCCGCTTCGGCGTGTCGATTTGACAGTGATATGTATTCACCCGCCTTGGGAATGGAGAACTTGCATGCTACGGATATAGATGGCGTTGAATCTGAGGAAAAGGGTATTCCTATCATTTCTTCCAGCAGCTCCGGCTGCAGCATTCTGATTAATTCTGCTGGAATTCCTGTTTACCGTTTCCAATGCGAAATTTTTGAGAAAATTCCTGAGTTGTGTGAGCGTTATGTTGAGGGTTCTTATGTATTGGGCTCTAATCCTCGTCAAGTGCTACGAGAAGGTACTGGAAAGCATTTGGAGGATCACTGTAACAAGGTATGGGAAAAAATGCTCACCACCCCTACTGATTTCGTGCACAGACATCAGGATGGTACCTTCTATACTGAAACGCCTACTTTAATATGGCAATGTTTACATCAGCATCTTCAGTTGGCCATTGATGCGCATTCGACATTGCTTCATATTCAAGTGGCCGATAAAATTTCAGCCGCTCTCAATGTCATCGTCAGAACAATCACTGCATTTGTTGAGACCATGGACACAAAAAGCGATCAAGAGCTGCAAGACATGGAATTAGAATTCGTGTGTGCACTGATTAATGATAATGCACTTCATATCGAAGAAGTCATTACATTAGTGGAATCTTTTCATAATGAAGATGTCAAGGATAAAGTCAATGCAGCCTTTGATACAGTGACAGACCAACTTGTGCGCTGTGGACAGACGTGTATTACACGTCTTGTAATGATCATTATGAGTGATATGAAGGAGCAATACCCACGCATTTACAAGGACGACGGCTGGCTTTCCTTAGAAGATGGAGACAGTGGTCCAGTGACGGTCATCACAGCCACTGTGCGAGACTACATGTCTGATTTTGAAGAGTTCCTCATGCCTTTTTGGTACAAAAAATTCTCATCTATTATTGTTGAAAAGGTTATTATTGCATATGTTTATAATGTGCTACGTCACAATGACACAGATGATGCGGAAGATGCTGTCGGTGACATGGAGACGTTTGCTCGCATTAATCAGGACATTAATGAGTTAAATTCCTTCCTGCGCAAAGCAATGCCTGATGCTATACAAGCCATGAATGAGCGAGAAGAAGCACGCAAATTAGAGCTGAGCAAGTTGGAGGCATGGGAGATCAAAGCCATTGAAGAAGAATCTCAAATGAGTAGGAAATCCAGCTTGCCGGAGCTAGATGACATCAATGAAGATAATGAATATCTATTACTTACGCAACTTGCGAATGAGCTGAACTTTTATTTAACGAGCAACTATGCTACGTCTGCATCCCATGCCATGAGTCGCATATCTGCGTTTCCGTCGTCGTCGGCAGCAATCAGATGGTTTTTTTTGGCCTGCATGGGTTTGCGAGATGATGTGGATGAGGACGAGCTTGAAGAGTGTGATATGTTTATCCAGCCTGCAATGTCTGTCGCACCTGAGGCTGCAAACTATAATGCAGAGCATGGTATCCCTGAGGGGCGCTTGGGCTCATTGTATGATGCTCTGTTCGCCATGTCGGAGGACCAAAAGAAAGAAGCCGGTGGCTTGGATCCCAATGGGAACCGCTCCGGAAATATGAAAACGCATCAATTGAAGATGATGGCTAACATTCCTTTGACATCTCTTAAGGAAACTCTCAAAGCCGCTGTAAAAGGAATGATCGATTCGGAAGGATACGAAGAAGAAATCTCTCCTGAGGAGCGTGCGTCTATGCAGGCTGCAGCTCGAGTCAACTCTGCAAAGATTCGTAAGAATTCGGTTATGAAACGCAGTTCATTGTATCAGGCAGAGCAAGCAAATAAGGCTCGATTCCAGGAGCTAATTGGTATACTGGAGGAAGCTGAACATGAAGAACAAGATGTGCTAGGTCTCGACGAGGCGCAGGAAGACTCGCGCATGATTATGGATGCAAAGCTCGCGCAGTTGCAGTTTAGTCTTGAAGGTACCTTAGAAAAGCGTTCCCCTGCCAGTAAATTGTGGCAAGCACGCTATTTTCGTATCTTGACGAAACAGAACGAATCCGTGTATGACATGTCTCCTGACGATAATGACCTCGTTAATTACATTCTTCTGTGGTACAAAAAGAAAGGAGATAGTGTATTGAAGTCATTCAATTTGAATCGCATTGTTAGAATGACTGTTGTGGAGTCCCCGCGTGAGTTAGCTTATGTTCCTGAATTAAAGACTATTGTGTTGCAGTCGGAGGCTGTCAATATGAGTATTAAATCGGTTAGAATTATTACCAATGCGCAGCCACTATCTTCTGGAATGGTTTTCATGAGTCATGTGCCCTCTGTATCTGCCCATTTTGTGTTCCACGTGGTGGCTGGGAAAGACCCAACCGGGCGTGACGCTGAGACGCACGAGTTAACCTTGCGCCTGACGTCAGTGGATGAGATGAACAAATGGCTTTCTGCCTTTGTACGCTTCGGCGAACTTACATACATCGAATCGAGTGGCGCTTTTTGTAAGTCCTTTTAGGTAGTAAGATGATTATTCCAATAGAATTGAGAAAGTGGTAAAATAGTTATGATAATTAAAACTATACGGCGGAAAGCTCAATATATCGCTCATCTGTACTTATACAACTTACCCCACAAATGCTCGTATTTCCTCTCAGCCAACATCATCGGCGATTATCAGTGAATTCGAAAGATTTTTCTAGTATTGTATTATATATGTAGTAATTAATACTTTGTTTTTAGTATTGCATTAGTACGCAACAAAAGTTTGCATAATTTCGACCAGCGTGTGCATGGTCAAATCTTTAGAAAAGGGAGCTTCACTCGTTTATTCCAGAAAGATCGTGTGGCGATCTGAACTTACCCTTATTTTTGTTCTTGTTCATCAGTAATGGGCGACTCTTTTCATTGTGGTGAGGTGATTAAAACACCTTATGGCGACTGCAAAGTTACTTCGGTTCGTGCTGCGAATGCCAGCTCAAGCACAACTGTGTGTTGTGTTCCAACTTCTTGGCAATTGGCTGATTATTCTACTTCACAGCCGCGCTTCTTTCTAAATCCTGAAGTTTGTTCTCGTAATCTCTTTCAAGTAAATGATCGCGTTTTGAGTCCTTATGGTGGGGCAGGAGTTATCAAAGCAGTACGTGACAAGCATTATGTTATTGAGCTGACGAAGTGGGCTCTGGCCAACGGAAAGTCTCCTGTGCAATATTTGACTCATGCTGCGGTAAAACTAGATGTCGAAGCGCAGAAGAAAGCCAAAGATGAGTTACGGCAACAAACACAATGGCGTGAATATCTTGATCGTGCGACCAATAGCAAAAATGAGGCGGCGAAGTTGTTCTCTCAAAAAGATTTCGCTGGCGCTAAAAATGCGTATCTTGCAGCCCTCGGGTCACTGAACTCAATGGGAACGGACTTGCCAGATCACTTGCGTGCCGAGGTACTAGAGCATACAATGCCTTGCAGCAATAATGTTGCCTTGTGTTGCATGAAGAATGGGCAGTATGGTGAATCCATGCAATACGCATACAACGTGCTCATGCTCGTCAATGCACTAGACGAACAAATTTACAACGGTGGTAGCCAAGCATACCAAAACAATGGTGCACGCAAGCTATCCATGGTGTGGTTGGCTTTCAAACGGCGTGGCATGACTTATGCAAAACTAATTCGTGACTGGAAAAAGAAAAGTCTGTTTTATATGGGAAAGGCTTCGCTCCTGGCCCGCGACTATGACAACGCCATTGAGTTCTTATCACAATCTTTGGCCGTGTTGATCACTCCTTTAGAAGGTTCATTGAACGCAGCGCTGGCTAATTGTGATGGTACTATCGATGAAGTGCGCAAACTGGTAAATGATAACCTCTATCTTACCACAGAAACCAAGGCCAACGGTGATGTGGACGTACGCGGGCCTGCCAATGAGAAGTTGGACGAAAAAGCAGAGGCAGAAAAGCAAAAACAAGTCAAAGAAATCAACGAACTACTGCAACAAGCCAAAGTGGAAAAGCGGAAAAGTGAGAAAAAAGAACAACAAACATGGAGTAAGGCGTTCGCAAAGAGTGCCGAAGAAGCAGAGGAAAAAGCAGCGGCAGAAAAGGCAGCAGCGGAAAAGGCAGCTGCCGAAAAAGCAGCGGCTGATAAAGCAGCTGCTGATAAAGCGGCAGCTGTATTTGCAGCGAAAACTAGTTCCGTCAAACTCTCTTCTTCAGCAAGCGTCGATGTAGACAAATACCTCACCGCGTCCCCAGCGTCCAATGCCAAAGCGAATTCCGCAAAAATAGGCGCTCCTGTATCTCCTCGTTCTGTCGCTGCGCCTGTGAGTCCTATGGTAGATAATGCGCATGATAATGATGCGGAGGATGGGGATGAAGAAGAAGACAAGGAAAGTAGCTTGCCGTTCGGCCTGACGTTGAAAACTGGGTTAGGGTTGGTAGGGTTAGTAGGGTTTGGGGTAGCATGGTTCGCATGGTCTCGTCCAAAAGCAAAATAAAATTATCGCTATTTCACGTAATTTATGTAAAGTCACACTATTCTCACAATTAAATAACATCATTCTTTGTCAGTGAAATTGGCAGAAGCAGGGTAAGAGTCCTTGCCTGCGGTAGCAGAGTAGGACTGCATGTCAAATTGCATATGTAACAAAAAGCGAGCACGTGCTGCTTCTTCGTCTACCTCCATTTCCAACATCAGATTTGCCATTAATGCCTCGACTACTTGTGCTATGGCTGTCTCGCTGTCCTCGGATGTGCCGAAAGCTGGCACAGATAGTAAGCTGGCCTTCAGAGTCTGCATGAGAAACTCTGGATGCGAACGTAGCACGGTGAATGCATTGAGTGCATATTCCTTAAAGTAACTAAAAACTGAACCGCCAATCGGACCCAGCACTCGCAAGAAACATGGCAACAGCGGCACTCGTGTGCGCTCCTGCTTGTCATACGACTGCTGACTGTAGCTTCCAGTGCTGATGCCACTCTGACTCGCGCTGGCTCCAGTGGCTAATAAAACTTGCTTCGCTCGATTTTTAGCTAGCTTCTTTGTTTCGGGATCGTTTGGATCTGACATTTGAAGGAGATGTGCTGTGGCATCTTGGTGTAGCTTCTCCAAGGAAGCATATCCAGAATTGACAGTCGCCGGCGCTGAATGTCGGAGATTCACAGAGTCACTTTTGTTCGTCGTGACTGTGCTTGCAGGAGGTCGCGGGGAATAGGAGTCGGAAACTTTTCTTTCTGTAATTGTATTCATTTTTGCAATCCGCTCTTCGAGATTCAAGCAGTTCAATTCAAAGTTGAAGACTTCCCCTGTTGGTAAAAACAAGATGTTATCGGCGCTCCTATTGTTAACATGCAACACGTAGGATGACACATACCATCCAGCAAGTGATCGTGCATAACGTAATCTCCATTCATATGTAATTGGATTGGGCTCATATAGTTGTATCGCTGGACCCCCATTCGGATTGGGCACCGTAGCGCTAAGGCTAGGAACACCAAGCAAGTTGCCTCGGCGTGCAAACGCAGTTTTGTTGTAGTATTTTTCAAACACTGTTGCATGAACTTTTGGATTGGGAACATATAGGTTGTCTTGGTATGAAGATGAATACTCGAAATTTCGCATACATAGCCAGTTTTCCAAAATATCACCAGGGAATACTCTGCCACTCAATGACACGTACTCTTTGGGTCCCTTGTTTGCCCCATTTCCGAAACTCGATGCGAGCTTACCAAAAAAACCTTCTGTTTTTGTTCTAACTGCATTGGCTTCGTCGAACTTGGAATGATCTACCAACAGCTCTTGAAAAGTTTTGGCATGCATCGGCACACCGAACAAACTGGAACTAAACTTGGTTTTCTCTGTCTGTTTGTCTTCACCCTCCCCTGGTACAACAGGGAAGTCCTGGTGTAAACAGTTATATGTCACCACATGCATTTCAAGTCCGAATGTGCGCCACAAAGAGTCGATTGCTTGGAGCATGGTCAAGGCGATTTTTTCTGGGTATGGATCAACATCTACTCTCGCCCAAAGCACGCATTTATTCAAAGATTTTTTGATACGCTTTTGCACCGCTTCTCCTTGATCTACAGAAAATACTAGCTTAAGTGATTTATGAGGCCAAGTCTTTTGGTATGCACAGTCTTTAAGTTCCAGAATATTTACTCGGTACTTGGTGTCGCCTGGGAAGTCGAAAGACGAGGGCAATTGCAGCTTTCTCAATTCGTTCACCAGAATTCTTCTTCTGACCTCGCCTTTATCTGAACTTATATCTTGTTTATCTCCTGTACCAATGCCATTACCAGTACCATAACCAAAGTTTGTACGAGATTCTTGCGATAGCTCTTCTACATGCTGAACACTGCTGTCAAGTATGCGACGAGCAACATCAGCAAGACGGCGATGAACAGCTTCTGTATGGCCAAGTGCAGTGCGAACACTGCTACCGCTCTTCCTCATATAGAGTTGAGCAATCGTCTCATATCGTTGCATGATAGATGGATTGTGGCTGCCTTCTGGCCCTGCAGAGAGAATATCCAACTGAGATTTCAGATGCCAATACATCGGGGTGCCAATTTCTGATGGGTTTTCAATTGCACGCCGCAATAGGAAACGTGTCAATGCATTATCAACGTACCTTTCATATTTGAGTGCTACAACAAGAGGGAGTAAAATAGCGGAAAGATCGCGATCGGACAAAAATTTCAACATGGTGATCACAGCATATGCTCGAACTTTTGGATCAGGGAATGCCGTTCCATACAGCAATGTCAATGCGCAGGTGCGAGTCGTAATGTTATGAGATGAATTGTTATCGTTCACGTTTCCGTGATGCGAGTGTCCGTGGTGCGATGCGTAGCTGGTCACTTTCCACTCACTCATCAGGCGATAAGCCTCAAAGGCACACTCGCTCACCGCCCAAGGCACTGACAGTAGAAAGGCAGGCAATAGAGATGGATAGTGAACCATAGAGTGTCTTAAACTCCAAACGATAGCTTTATCATCGGGAGTTAAATTGCGCAAAGGCTCACTCGTATAGCCTCGCGAGATCGCAGAGACAACAGAGAAGCGGTAGTACTCCTTGTCAGCGAGCTTGTCTATTCTCTGTCGGAGGGTCAGTTCCGCATCTTGATCTTGCTTGTTAGCATTTTTATTTACAAGTGATGGAGCAAATAGAATCGGGCGATCGAATGATTTGAATTCGAATTGAATATACTTGTCGGTGATTGCACTTCCGTCAGCAGGATGCGGGCTGTTCACGTCCGAACGCTCTGGCCACGAGCAAGCTTGAATAGGAGAATCACATGATCCTTCCCATAGGCGACATACACGCCTACCTGTGCATAGCTCTTTATCGAAATTAAATAAATTCACAGCGCACCAGCCGATAGCTCTACCTTTGGGACCGTAAAACTGCACAATTGCTCGTGATGATAAGGGCAAATTACGAATCCACACATCTGAAAATTCGAGTGATTCATTGATTTCCCAAACCATTACCGTGCCATCTAGTGTCTTTTCAAATGGAATACTCTTTTTGGAATGTCTGGTACGGGTATTTTTAGACGTTGTGGACGTGTTCGCCTCCGACTCTGCGGCATGCTGCGTGTTGTCGAGGCGTGATGTCATATCGCGTGTAATCTTTTGAGAATATTGAGCTTCACCGACTTGATTAATTCCATCATATATTGTAACTGTGCATTTTACTGTAGGAGGGAACCGCAGTTCATCACTGAGGTCCACAGAGGGTGCCGCCCCGTTACTACCCGCGGAGGGGACATTAAATACAAGTTTATTCAAGCGTAATCCAACAGGCTTGCGGATAAATGAAGAGGGCGTGTTTATAGCCATGCTAGCATTAGCCTTACCTCCTACCTCTATAACGGCGCGATTCTTGTGCTGGCCGATCACAGAGCCAACCAATTGCGATATCATCACTGCAAGCATTTCATCCGTTTTGGTAAAGTCCGCTTTTCCCCCATTTTTCGCAATAGATTTTGCACGTGATGATGCATCTACAACCTCAATATCGGCTGCCGTCGTAATTGTCAATTCCTCTTCGCTTTCACTGCTGTCACTTTCCAATGCAACACCAAAGCGACGGGTGGTTTTCGATTTGGGGTCTGCGGTTACAGCGTTCTTTCCTGTAGATTTCTTTGTATTGTTTTTATCATTTTTGTTAGCTGCTTGCATGTGTGATTTTCTATCTTCAGTTTCGATACGTTTGAAAGCACTTGTAGAGCTGCAAGGATTTATGCACTGCAGCACTCCAACAACACTACCCTCAGTAGCCCGATCGAAGCAGGGAACGCAGAGCAGTTGCTTTGTGCGATATCCAGTCACTTCATCCATATGAGAATCAAACAATGGATGTTCATAACAATCGGGGAGCACCACAATTTCTCCTGTTTTGGCAATATGACCTGCTATACCTTTGAGCGGAACTTGTACGTAGAGCGCTTCCAGTGTCTGAGGCTTATCCGTTTCTTCTTGATTGGGACTCGCTATGTTGACATCTGCAGTATTGCCAGATTTCTCTGGTTCCGTTATCGCTTTCTTTGCCATTCTATCATATTGAGACATGAAAAGCGTCATCGCATTCTTCACCTTATCGACAACGAATACACCCACACGGTCGACGTCGAAGAGCTCTTTGATGAGCTTTAATAACACTTCTAATGTCTCAGGCAATTCAAGCTCAGGGGAAGCTGTGCCCATCATGGCAAGGACAAGACGTCTTCTAGATTCCACGATATCTCGAACGCGATCATCGACTGCGCGCTGCGCTGCATCGGCGTCCGCTACGCGAGATGCATGGCTGGACTCGTCGTCACCTTCACTGGGATCTGTTTCACCAAATATGTTTGCGAAATGATCAACTCCATCATCTTCATTGTTTATATCCATAGAGGAACCATTTGCATTCATTTTAGAACTGCGTTGTTCGAAAGACTGACGCAGTTTATTGGCATGGGCTGTGCTGATACTCGGAGTTTTGTTGGCAGCCTTGTCTAGTAGCGCGCTTATACTACTGCGTGCACGAGCCTTGCCTTTCCCAGCAGTTCTGAACGAGCCAGTAGGTTCAGATTCATCTACTTCGTCAGCTTCTAGCTTTGCAGTGTTGGGGATGATGTGGTCAAGGGACCCATCAAATAAGGCCGCTGCACTGCTAGATCTGAAAAATAACAAAAACTCTGCATACGATTCAATATGACTTGAAAGAGACAAGTCTTCTTTATTATAGGATATCACGTTGGCACCAGTGAGAGCCAACCTACTGCTATTTTTGACTTCCTTGCGAGACGCATCAATGGGCGGAACAAAGTCTTTATTCAATTTATACGCGTATTTACGGTATGTGTCCCCTGTCATTGCGTAGGCAGAAACATTATCACCAATAGAAATATATGTATTCTTACAAACTCGCGCAGCTGCATTGGTGGAGTATGAAGTATCGCCAAACACGTCACCCATCGTCAAAGAACCCAGAACATCCTTGACACCCAGAAGCTGCTGATTGTCACGCTGTACGGTCATGGTTCCTGCACTCATTATATATGCACTAGCAGATAAATCCCCTTCTGTTAATACAAGTTCACCATCTACAAAATGCACAAGTGAGCACTTCGTTTCTAATTTCGCGATGTCCGCGTTAGAGAGATGATAAAAAGTACTCATGCTCTTTATGAGATCAGAGAACGACACGGCCTTCCGGTCGGAAGCCATTTGATGCTCAGCGATAGGCGACACTTTAGTCCCTGAACCCGCACTTTTAGATGCAGGTGTTGAGAACAAGGATTCGCGTGTGGGTTTTGAAGTCTCCACAATGCTTTCGTCTTTCATACCGGCCGCACCAGAACCTACGACATAAGTGGACATATGACGTTGTTTCAATGCTTCTTTTCGCAAGACATCCATTTTCTGTTGACCCTGTGTAGTTGAATCAAACTGCCTCCAGAAAGGAGGCTTGAAAAGAACAGAAACTACAGGACCAGGCACGTATGATCGGTCCAGTTCACCCATTGTAGACGACTGTTTTTGATCATCTGATCCCGCGGCAACAGATTTCGCCGGACTCTTAGCCTTCACGGAAAGCGTAGGGATCTTGCTTAATGACACAAGCTTTTGGTGATGAGCTAATATTCTTTCAGCAGTAGTACCAACGAGGAGATCATTATCCACACATCCAGTGATTTTAACCCAATATGGCTTCGCTCCTAATTTGTCGCGTTTTTCACTACTAGAAACATTTTGAGTAGCAGCAGTACCAGCAAGCCTCTTATCTGACATATCTCTATTAGGATGATGCGTATCTCCATATAGCTTTTCGTCTGCTTCTTGTCTACTAAGTGTTTTCCATTTGAGTGATTTACCCGTCATCACTGCATGATTGAGAACACTGTCAGAGGGAGAAGAAGGTATGGCCTGCACTGGATTTTCAGACTCATTTGCAGCAGAACTTGCGAGTGAAATATTGTTGATATCCAGATCGTCATTTGGACGATTATATTGCAAGAACCGACGCTGAACGGAAAGGGGAGACTTTTCCATAACGACAGATAAATATTCATCGACACCACTCTGATACAATTTAGTGAGATTTTTTAATTTAGACCGTTCTACTGCACATGATTGTTTGGAACTGGCCAGATTATCTTCAACTACTGAAGAAATACTGCTCCCATATGACAAGGTTAGAAGATCGTCGTTAGTTAGATCATACTTAGAGAATTCCAGAGGAACATTTCTTGAAAAAGACTCTGGCCGCACTTTCCACGACTCTAGCACGTCAATTTCAGCATCTAAAACTTCGAATAGAAACTCGCGAGAAGCAAGAAGATACTCCTTGCTCTCCATCGTCTGAATATATTGGAAACAGAACCACTTATTAACACAAATCGCACAATAACAATAAATAAATTACCTGGATAAATCCAAATAACACAGATACAGCTGTTTTATGCAAGCGTATGCAAAACGAACACGTTCTCTTCAAAAATAGCGTGAAAAGGGATTCACCGCTTGCATTTTGTGTATGCCCAATGCTAGGGAAGAGAAGGATTTTCTTCTTTTTTAAAGAGTATTTTAAATTGACAAGAGATTTCAAGCAGTGAACATGCACATCAGACCTGTAGATATTGCGTTTAGCGGATTTCTAGATAAGAAAAGTCCGAGCCTCATGCGTATATCCTGGCAGACACGCTATTGCGTTCTGACCATAAATGACAAGTGTTTTCGGTATTTCAAACAACAAGAGGACGAAAAAGAAGCAGGCATAATTAAGCTAGAAGACGTCATTTCCGTCAAAACGAGAGACGAGAGTGACAGTTGTAAAATATTCTCCATACAAGTGCAAGAAACATTGCGCGTCTACGAGTTCGAGGCACCGTCGTTTGATGTGATGCACATTTGGCTGGCATGCATCGATGCGGTGAAGTGTGGACGCACCATGAAATGGCCGAGATCACTAGGGCCTCCTGTATCTGGCTCGAGCGCAGTAAATTCATCACCCAACGCACCAGTGGTATCGACGAAGAACAGCGGGGCTGCCGGCGCAGGGGTACAGAGTCTCGCCCAAAGTGATACCGCGACAGCGGCTATAATCCCAACTCATAAATCCAGCAATAAAAACGATGTTATTCCGATAAGACCAGTGGATATTGCGCTAAGCGGATTTCTAGATAAGAAAAGTCCGAGCCTGGTACACATATCTTGGCAGACACGCTATTGCGTTCTGACCATAAACGACAAGTGTTTTCGGTATTTCAAACAACAGGAGGACGAAAAAGAAGCAGGCATAATTAAGCTAGAAGACGTCATTTCCGTCAAAACGAGAGACGAGAGTGACAGTTGTAAAATATTCTCCATACA
>JACCDO010424295.1_pt1 | contig 13941 bp, 13 predicted proteins | sample 7446101 | NCBI WGS metagenome assembly JACCDO01 (sample SAMN15323440, study PRJNA562643) | freshwater metagenome | isolation source: river surface water | place: USA:Blue River Watershed | collected 2017-08-16
CCAAAGGCTTTGGATTCATTACCCCATCTGATAACAGTGAGGACGTATTCGTTCACCACACTGGATTGGTACACGAAATCCGTGAAAATGACAAAGTGGTTTACGAACTAGTACAAGGAAAAAAAGGCATCAATGCCGTTAACGTAAAAGTGGTTAAGTAATCACCGCTACCCTTGAGGTAAAATCCCCGGACGATTCCATCGTTCGGGGATTTTTTTATTTCCTTTTTTCAAACGAGAAGCTTAGCTTTAGATTATACTTTCAATTCATCTGGAGCCATTACGGTTTAATTTCTCCCTTGACTAACCTATTTGACATGAAGATTTACACAATCCATCTCTTTGCATTTTTGCTGCTACTTTCCTGTGCTCCAAAGCAAGGGGGAGATATTGAAGAAGTTACCGATTCAAGTTCTCGTCCACAAATCAACTTAAAAAACCCTGCTATGCCTGATTCTGTACTTCGTCATGTGGTCTTGTTTGGATTTAAAACAACATCCTCCCCTCAAGATGTGGAGAAGATAGTCACTGCCTTCACAGCACTACCTGGAAAAATCTCTGAAATCAAAGGCTTTGAATGGGGAGTCAACTCTAGTCCAGAAGGACTCAACCAGGGCTTGACTCATGCCTTTACAGTTACTTTTCATTCGGATGCGGATCGTGATGCCTACCTTCCTCATCCTGCGCATCAGGAATTTGTGGGACTTCTAGGTCCACATTTGGATAAGGTAACCGTTATTGATTATTGGACTAAGGAGTAAATCCAAATTCTTGGTTCAAGAAACTACTTTTATTCGCTTCAAACCAGTTGACTTGAAGGTGAGTTAATTCCTATGCACTATTCGATCTTACCTCAGGAATCCAGTAACCTACTTCCATTTCAAGGGGAAGTTACTTTCCATCCACAGTTTTATTCAGGGTTGGAAGCGAATGCGTTGTTTAGATTGCTTCAAGAACGTCTAGCATGGCAGCAAGAGCCGATCTGGATGTTTGGCAGGCAAGTGCTTCAGCCTCGATTAACTGCGCTCTACGGGGATCCTAAGGTGCCTTATGGGTATTCTGGGATTGCAATGGAGGCAAAACCTTTCATAGAAGAGCTTGCACAAATAAAGAACCGCCTGCAAGCATTTACCCAACAGGAGTTTACCCATGTGCTATGCAACTATTACCGTGACGGTCAGGACAGCATGGGATGGCATCGAGACAATGAGCCCGTTTTGGGCAGAAATCCAACCATCGCATCCCTAACCTTCGGGGCTACTCGATCCTTTCAACTGCGTCCTTATGGTAAAAAGGAACCCAAAGTGAGCCTAGAACTTTCGCATGGAAGTCTTTTGATCATGGGAGGAGAAAGCCAGCATTTCTGGGAACACCAACTTCCCAAAACCAAAAAGGTGCTGGCACCACGAATCAATCTGACTTTTCGGAAATTAATCAGTTGACTGGGGATTAAGTAGGTCATGGTTAGGAAGAATTAGTCAACCACCCAAAGGTAGTCTCCGTAACCTGCTGCTTGCATCTCTGATTTGGGGATAAACTTCATGGCCGCAGAGTTCATGCAGTAACGCAATCCCGTAGGTGCGGGACCATCGTAAAACACGTGCCCCAAGTGGGAGTTTCCTAGTTTGCTGCGCACTTCCACGCGCATCATTCCTAGCGTGCGATCCACTGGCTTATCAATAACTCGTGCATCGATTGGTTTGGTAAAACTAGGCCATCCCGATCCTGATTCGTATTTGTCCTTGGAGCTGAATAAAGGAGCACCAGTCACGATGCAGACATAGATTCCATCTTCTTTATTGCCATTGTACGCGTTATTGAAGGCAAATTCGGTAGCATCTTCCATAGTCACCTCGTACTGCAGCTCATCCAGCTTTTTTTTGAGTTCTCCTTTGGAAGGAGCAGGGTATTTTTTGGCACTTAGCTCTGGCCAGTGCTTCTGAATGAAGGCATCTCTACCAGATCCTTTGCGGTAGGCATAGTAATCCTGAGGGTTCTTTTTATAGTAATCCTGGTGGTAATCTTCCGCGGGGTAGAAATTCGTAAACTTGATGATAGGAGTGGCCACAGGTTTGGAAAATCGTTTGGACTGATCCAATCGCTTTTTACTTTCTTCTGCTACCTTTTTTTGCTGTTCGTTGTGAAAGAAAATGGCGGACTCATATTGAGTTCCTCGATCAAAAAAAGAGCCACCCACATCCGTAGGGTCATAGGTTTGCCAGAAAATATCAACCAGTTCGGCATAACTAATCACTTCTGGGTCAAAGGTGATTTGTACGGATTCGCGGTGTGAGGTTTTTCCTCCCGACACTTCTCCATAGGTAGGATTTTTTTCTTTACCGCCAGCATAGCCCGATACTACGGAAATGACTCCATCTAGGTCTTCAAAAGGAGCTTCCACACACCAAAAACATCCTCCCGCAAAGGTGGCTACTTGTTGGTTTGCGGAAAAAACTTCCTTTGGAGATTCTTCTGCTGCAGTATTTTGGGGATCAGTTGAGGCATTAGGTCCCCCGCCACAAGCAAGGAGAAGTGAGGCAAGCAATGCGAACATGGGATAGCTGATTTTTGAGTTAATTTTCATTTCCTAGGATTTCCAAGCAGGATTTGTATTGCCCGTTGGTTGTAGTGTTTCAACACGAAATCTGGTAGGGCTGTTTCAAAAATAGGGGATTATTTTGGGTGATGACTTTTAAAGGATTGAAAGTCCTTCACTAATTTTTAGGTTGAGATCTGGATTTTTGATAAAAGAAGGTAATAAATTGAAGAACTCTTTTAGATTTGTATAGGCCTTTTTGGCGTCATCTGTTATGAATTCACCTCACTTCCGCACTTTTTGTTTTGTACTTACGCTATTCTTTTTCCTCACCGTAGGTTCACTAAAAGCCCAGGAGGCTGGTTTTGTCTCTTTATTTGATGGACAAAGTTTGACAGGATGGGCGGGAAACAAAAGTTCCTACCTTGTCAAAGACGGGATGATCGTCATCGAACCGAAAGGAGGGGGAGGGGGAAATTTGTACACAGAAAAGGAATATGGCAACTTTATCCTTCGTTTTGAATTTCAACTCACTCCGGGTGCAAATAACGGCCTTGGAATTCATGCTCCTTTGGAAGGGGATGCCGCTTACGTGGGGAAGGAGTTTCAGATTCTGGATAATGAAGCTGAAAAATATGCAAGCCTTCAAGCCTATCAATATCATGGTTCCCTGTATGGGGTGATGCCTGCCAAGCGGGGATTTTTACGTCCAATAGGGGAATGGAACCAACAAGAGGTACGCATCAATCATCCTTTTGTCACCGTCATTTTGAATGGAGAGGTGATATTGGAAGGCAATTACCTAGAAGCGAGCCAATCCGGCACGCTCGACAAGAAAGAACATCCCGGGCTATCCCGTAGCCGAGGGCATATCGGATTTTTGGGCCATGGAGACTTGGTTCGATTCCGAAACATCAAAATCAAAGAATTACCTTAAACCCAAGAAGCCTTTTTTCATGAAAAAAAATTATCAAGTAATCGATCGTAGAGACTTTATCAAGAAGTCTGCATTGGGCATTGCTGGTCTATCCTTAGCTCCCTCACTTTTGGCTCAAGTAAAGGCCAACGGCAAGCTCCGAACAGCCCATATTGGTTTGGGCGGCATGGGCATGGAAGACCTTCGTGCCATAGCAAGCCATCCAATGGTAGAGGTAGTGGCACTTTGTGATGTGGACACCAATGCGATGAGCAATGCCACTGCCTTGTACCCGCAAGCGAAAACCTACGGAGATTACCGCATTCTATTGAAGGAAATGGAAGACCAAATCGATGCAGTGGTGGTATCCACTCCTGATCATACCCATGCGCCTGCGTCCTTGATGGCCATGGAAATGAATAAGGCGGTGTACTGTCAAAAACCATTGACCCACCATGTCACTGAAGCAAGAGCCATGAAAAAGATGGCTGAGGATAAGAAATTGGTTACCCAAATGGGTATCCAGGTTCACTCGTTCTACGATTACAAGTTGGCTACACTACTCATTCAATCTGGGATCATTGGTAAGGTGCATACCGTACGTGCCTGGTCACCTAAAAATTGGGGTTTTGATGGGAAAGAACCCAATGGGAAAGACGCGGTACCCAGTAATTTGAATTGGAACCTCTGGTTGGGTACTGCACCTGAACGTGATTACAAGGAAGGTGTCTACCATCCGGGTAATTGGAGAAAGCTTCTTGATTACGGCTGTGGCACTTTAGGTGATATGGGGGTACATATTTTTGATACGCCGTATAATGCGCTTCAATTAGATGTTCCAAGGACCATTGTTAACCAATGCAGAAAGCCTACGGGTTTTGGGTTTCCAGAGAACAACATCGTGACTTACGAATTTCCTTCCACACCCTACACCACAGATACCCTGAAGTGGGTGTGGTACGATGGACCAGGAGCACCAGACCAGCACGAGGATTTGATGCTTCCCAATGGAGACAAACTTCCCGATCAAGGAGCAATGTTTATGGGTGAAAAGGGCAGATTATTGTTGCCGCACTTCCAGCAACTACCAAGATGGATTGTGAATGGAGAGTACAAAAAATTTGATGTAACTCCATTTAATTTGGGTGCTCCAGTAAAGGATTATGTGGGCGAAAGCAAAAAGCATTACCACCAATTTGTGGATGCCTGTTTGGGTAAGGGTGAGTGTAGTGCGCCATTTTCCTATTCTGCGCGATTGACCGAGACCATTCTTCTAGGAGTGATTGCGGGTCGTTTTCCCAATGAAACCCTTCACTGGAATAGTAAAAAGGCAAAATTTGCAGAGCGGAAAGCCAACAAATATTTGGGAGGTAAATACCGTAAATTCTAATGAAATGAGCAAGAAAGGGGAGAATTCCCCTTTCTTGATTTACTTGACTTGGTTAAGGGCTATTTTTTAACAAACACTGCTTGAAGTTTGACTTTTGAGCAGCTAATTTTTTCAACCATGCATACAGAAAAGCGCAAGTGCCACTGCTGCGGCCAAAACCTCTATGGGAGATCAGACAAGAAGTTTTGTGACGATGGTTGCAGAAACACCTTTAACAATCAGCAAAACTCAATTCAAAATAAGGAGATGCGAAAGATCAATACGATCTTAAAAAGAAATAGAGCCATTTTACTCGCCGAACTTCCCCAAGGGAACAAGCAAGTAAAAGTTTCTAAGGAGTATTTGCTCCTGATAGGGTTTCATTTCAGGTACATGACCCATCAGTTGATTCTACCCAGTGGCCTATCGGCACAGTTTTGCTACGAACTTGGAATTGTTATGTTAGAAGAGAATTGCTGCTTGATTGTGTGTGATGAGTACCCTTCTCAAAAGGTTGGACTTAATTTGGCTTAGAAAGTACCTCTTCAAAGAGTTTATCCGTCACCACGGCAATTGCACCGACTAATCCCACTTCATTGCCGAGTTGGTAGAGCGCGATCTGTGTTTTCTCACGTGATTTGGCCATGCTGTACACATTGAGCGCTTGCTGAATTGGAGTCAAAATGTACTGGTTTGCTTCCGCTACCACCCCTCCCAAGACGATGAGTTCTGGATTGAGCAATTGGATCAGCATGGAAATGCCTCTTCCGAGATTAAGTCCTACATCCGACAAGATGGTAATCGCCCGCTGATCCCCCTCCTTAGCCGCATTGACTACGAGATTTGGATCAACTGCTCCTTTGTGTGCTTTTGCCATTCTGGCGAGAATGCTATCCTTATCCAATAGGAGTGCTTCCTCCGCCATCCGTACGATGGAAGTGCCTGAGGCAATGGCTTCTAAGCATCCCTTTTTTCCACAGGTGCAATTGATCTCTTGGGATTCAAATAGGGGAGAATGTGCAAATTCTCCTGCAAAGCCAGAGGTACCTTGGTACAGCTTTCCATCGATGACAATGCCTAGTCCGATTCCCCAACCTACAAAAATCCCCAATACGTTTTGGGCAGATTTTGCAGCTCCAAATTTGAATTCTGCCAGGGTCATGGCTCGAGCATCATTTTCAAGAAAAATAGCCTGGAGAAACCTGCTTTCGAGGTGCGCTTGCAAACTTTTTCCTCCAAAATTGAGGTAGGTATGGTTGATTCCTGCCTTGGAATCAATTAATCCAGGCATGGAAATCCCAATAGCAATTATTTTTTGACTAGGGAAGCCTGATGCTGAAATATAGCTTTCGAGATATTGACAAAGTTGCTCGAAGGTCTCCGATTCATTGTTAAGTACTAGTTTATGGATGATTTTTTCCTTAACCTGGGTATGCTGGCAATTGTACAAAGCTAGGCTTACAGCATACTTGCTTAGGTCCACTGCCAACACATAAAAGGCATCAGGTGCCAAGCGGTACAAATCGGGTTTTCTTCCGCCTTGAGAAGCGGCTCGACCCTGCTTGATCACCTCTCCTGAACGAATCAAATCTGTAAGGAGGGTATTCACCGTGGGTAAGGAAATCCCCATGCTCCCACAGATTTCATTGGCTGTAGATGCGCCTTTCAAGTAAAGATTTTTGATTAGTCTGATCTTCAGCAAGTAGTTTTTTACTTCTACTACGCCCTCAATTTTGGAAATTACCTCTTGGGGATTGATTAGGTGCATGGGTCGAAAATATGCATTCAAATACGTTAAAAATTAACGGCCAGAAAAACACTTTATAAAAAAAATTAAAGAAGGTGCTTGCAATTTATTCAAGAAAATAGGGAAGTAGGGATTACCAGATTGGGAATATCCAATTTAATCGGACATTGCAATTTTTAGGGCTGCAAGTTGAAAACTAGAAAAATGTCTACCTTTGGTTTCTTTTTAATGCTAGCGTATGAAGCCACTTATTCTTTCACCCAATTTGGGAAAATCTCAGCTTGCAGAACTGGTAGAGCGCTATTTAATTGAATCGGGGTTTTCGATCTCCACCCAAGATTTTGAGCGACCATGGGGAGGTTTTTTTGTTTTGGAGGAAACCCAAATCCGAAAATTTAAGGATATCTTTTTCCCTGAGGTAACCCTTTCGGAAGACCAATATGCTCAGAAGTTGAGCCCTAAGTTTCTATTGGTTGCTCCTGGAGCACGCCTTTCTTGGCAATACCATTTTCGACGTGCTGAATTGTGGACCTTGGTATCAGGGGATGCTGCAATTAGCAGAAGTATGGACGATAGCCCAGGTCCGGTGGTCTCTATGGTTGCAGGAGAGGTAATTTCTTTGCGACAGGGGGAGCGTCACCGCTTGATTGGTACAGGAGATTGGGGAATTGTGGCTGAGATCTGGATGCATTCCGATGCTAGTCAACCCTCCGATGAATCCGATATCGTTCGTTTGCAGGACGATTACGCCAGAAAGTAAGTTTAACCCTTATTTAGCGCATCAATCTTCTTCGCCACTTCTTCTGCTTCAGCCATGAGTTTGTCTGCTGCAGTTCGGTTGCTGTGCGATAGTTTATGCGCTTCTGCCATCATTTTGGCATAGGTTTCCTGGAGTTTTTCCTTCTCGCTTTTCTTTTTGAATAATCCAAACATGTGTTTCGGTTTTAGTGATGAACCGATTCAGCTAAGGATTGTTTAACGAAGGCCGGTGCGTTCGGTAGGATATTGAATCTCATCATCTTTGAATTGGATGAGGTCTTCCAATCTTCCTGCGGAATTGTAAAATTTCCATGCTCCCTGTTTTTTGCCGTCTTTCATACTTCCCTCAGAGGCTTTTCGTCCTGATTCATGGTAATACATCCAAAGGCCCTCTGCTTTGCCAGAAAGGTATTTTCCTTCAGATTCTTTTTGACCAGTCACATAGTAGGTGATGCGTGTTCCATTTCCATCTTTTAAGGTGCCTGCATCTCTAGTTTCTTTTCCATCGTAGGAATAGTAGGGACCTACATTGAGTAATCGTCCATTGTCCCAGAATTCCTCTTGGGTCAATTGTCTGTTGTCGTAAAAAAGCCCCCATATGCCATCTTCAAAACCTAGATTGAAACGACCTACAGATTTTAGTTGTCCTCCATCGTAGTAGTAGACCCACTGTCCATTTTCCATACCCAAAAGGTATTCTCCTTCTGCTACCAGGACTCCGATTTTATTGAAATATTTCCATAGTCCAGTTTTGAGGTCATTTTTGTACTCCCCAATCGCATAGAGTTGCCCATCGGGATAAAAGTTTTTCCAAACCCCAAACTTGGCTCCACCCTCGTATTGACCTTGTACAGAAGGTTTGCCCGAACTATGATTTTCCACATATTCTCCTTCGGGAACGCCCAGGACATAGGTTTTACGTTTGGAAATTTCTTTGTTTGGGAAGTATTCTTCCCATATACCTACGGCCACATTATTCTCGTATCTTTCCTTTCGTGCAAGTCGACCAGTTTCGTAGTAATAGCTCCATTCCCCAATTCGGTTCCCAAAATCGTCATAAAACTCTTCTGACTCAGGGATTTTTGTGCCCGGATAGAAGCTTTTCCAAGGGCCAATTTTCACTCCGTTTTTGTAACTACCAGACTGCAGGGGAACATTTGGCAAGGAGAAGGTTTTATAAACCCCATCAAATTGCCCCTTTTTCGCAGTGGCTTCCGCTAGTACGTTTCCTTCCGGGTCAAATTCGAAATAGGGACCTTCTCGTAATCCATTTACGTAAAATTCCCGAACTGCAAGCTCACCGCCCGGAAAATAGGACAGCCATTGCCCTTCTTTTTTTCCTGCTAGGTAGTTTCCCTCCACCTTAAGTTGACTAGGATCACTGTAGTAATCCACTGCTTCACTTCCGAAATATTCGCTGTACTTACCGACCAAAATACTGTCTTGAAAAATCATTTCTTTAACTAGAAATCCATTTGCATCAAAAAATCGTGCCGGCCCAAAGAGCTTTCCTTCACGGTAATCAGCGAGTTCCTTTTGCTTGCCATTTGCATGGTAACTGGCCCATTGTCCATCTCGAAGTCCATTTTTGAAGGTTCCTTCAGTTACTAGGGTGTTAGTTTTGGCAGTATAGAACTTCCAAAGTCCATTTGGGAGATTTTTTTCGACCAGCCCGGTGCCTACAATCGATGAGTCACTCGAATAGCGTACGGCAACTTTTGAAGTTTGAGCAGCAAGCGAAAAATACAGAAGGGAGAAGAGTACTATTAGCAGATGCTTCATAGCAAAAAGGGTTCTTTTAGGTAGGTTGGCAACAGTTTTCAGTACTCAGATTTGGATGATTTTTTTATACCTACGTAAAAAATCATTTCCTGTTTAAAAGTACATCAAATCCTTAGATTTTAATTCCCAAATTGGGTTTAACCTGAAGAATTTTATTCACTTCTTCTTTCAAAAGTTGGAGGCCTTGTTCTTTGTTTGCAGGCAAGCTAATTTTCTTGATCCATAATATTGGACCTTGCTTCGAAATAGAGTTTGGCTTGGATTTACAAAGCCATTCGAGTTGGGTAGGCAGATCCCAAGGGGTATGCGCATTTCCCAAGTGGTATCCGGCATTCCAAAATGGTTCTGTAGAGAAGTTTAAATTTTTTCCGAAAAACACACAGCAAAAAAGCCCATGACCAAACCAGCTTACTAAACGAATGTTACAGCCTGTTTCTAAATCAAAATCACGAATAAGATCAAGAACGAAGTAGGGGAATCCCTGCAATTGGTTTCCTTTGGAGATTTTTTTACCCTTCGAATTGGAGAAAAAATTAGTCAACTCAACATTGGTAACCGAGTTGCCAAGTTGCTCAAAAAGATCCAAGAAATCAGCCTTCAGTTGATTTTGTCGCAGAACTAGCGATTGATCCAACCAAAGATTTAGGTCAAGTTCTTTTTGCATGGAGTTTACCAACGCAGCACTGCTGATGCCCAGGAAAATCCGGAACCAAAGGCAGCCAAACAAATTAGGTCATTTTCCTTGAGTCGACCCTGTTCCCAAGCTTGAGATAGTGCGATCGGGATGGTACCTGCTGTGGTGTTGCCCAGGTGCATGATGTTATTAAAAACCTTTTGGTCTGGCAATTCCAATTTTTGCTGAATGTATTGAGAGATACGCAAATTAGCTTGATGTGGCACGAGAAGATCGATATCGTCTTTGCTCAGCTGATTGAAAGCTAGGGCTTCTTGGATTACCTCCATAAAACGAACCACGGCATGCTTGAAAACCGCATTTCCATTCATTTTCAAGAAAAAGTCACCTCGCTCAATCAATTCTTTGGAAATTCGTTCTTTCCCACTTGAACTCGGGGCGATGCAATACAATTCTTCGGCATGCGATCCTTCGGAATGCAAGTGGGTGCTCATGATTCCGGCCTGTCCAGCTTCAGCTCTGCCCACGACCACGGCCCCGGCACCATCTGCAAAGATCACGGCACTGGATCTGCCTTCGTCGCTTTTGTCCAATGCGGAGGATTGAATTTCAGCACCTACGACGAGTATTTTTTGGTACATGCCTGTTTTGATAAACTGATCTGTTATCGATAGTGCATAGATAAATCCAGAACAAGCATTTCGAATATCTAAAGCACCGATGGTTTTAAAACCCAATTCACGCTGGAGAAGTACCCCATTTCCGGGTAAAAAGTAATCGGGGGTAATCGTCGCAAATATGATGAAGTCAATATCATCTTGCTGCACTCCAGCACGCTCCATGGCCATTTTACTTGCTTTAGCTGCCATATTGGTCACCGTGTCAATTCCTGGGGTGTACCAACGTCTTTCTTGAATACCTGTACGCTCCACAATCCACTCGTTGGAGGTATTCATCATCTGGGAAAGTTCATCATTCGTAACGATTCGTTCAGGAACATAATGGCCTGCAGCGAGAATTCGTGAGTTATACATGGGTAGGTAGGGTGGTGGGGTGATAGCAAACTAAAATCCCTGCAATATCGGGACTGAAGTTTATTTCAACAACTAAAGAAAGGGTCTTCGTTTTTCAACCAAACAAGGTATAATTGCCAAATTGGTCCATGGGTGAAGTTTTTCGAAGGACCGATTGGGAATCATTTTGTACAGAATTGACTAGTGGGGATACCGTGAATCCCAGCATCAATTCATTCGGATAGGGATTTAAGAGTTCCAATAATTCAGCTTCAGAACTGTAGCTATCCAACCATTTTTTTTCTTGTTCTCGTTTCAAAATCACTGGCATGCGATCATGAACTTCAGAAACGACATCATTGGGACTTGTTGTTAGAATCAAGAAGGTATGTTGAGATTCCCCAGAAACAGTTTCGTACTCCTCCCAAATGCCCGCAAACGCAAAAAGATCTTCATCACGGAGCGTGAAGCGATGGGGGATTTTGGTTTTCTTTCCCACCTTTTTCCATTCGTAAAATCCATCAGCAGGGATAAGGCACCTTCTTTTTTGAAAGGAAGGTTTGAAGGATACTTTTTCATGAACGGATTCTGCTCGTGCGTTGATCAACTTGGCTGAGACAGGTTTGTTTTGTCCAAAATCAGGGGTGATACCCCAATAAAAAAAGGAGAAACCTTTGGGACTATCGGATGTGATGACGGGCACCAGCTGAGTTGGGGCAATGTTGTACCGAGGTGAAAAATCTGCCAGCATTTCTGCTTGGAAGCGTTCTTCGAGTTCAATTTTACTTTTGGCAAGTGAGTATCTTCCACACATGGTTGCAGTTGTCAGCTAATTTTTTCGAAGTTAGGAATCCTGGCAAATAAATTCAACTGCCCTGGTTTCGGAATATAGCCTTTTATTCGAGTCAGTGCTCATAAATCCCACATGACCTCCATGCCTTGGGAATTCAAAGAATACTTGATCGAGCTTATTTGCCAATTCAATCGGGTAACAGGATGGACTTAAGAATGGATCGTTTTTGGCATTTAAAACAAGTGTTGGAATGGAGATGCCCGATAAAAACTTTAAGGAGGAGTTCGTTTGGTAATATTCTTCTGCATCACTAAAGCCATGCAAGGGCCCAGTAAATGTATTGTCAAAATCGCGAAGTGTCTGAATGGTAGAAAACTTACTTAAGTCAAACTCTTTTGGAAATCTTTTTGCCTTTTTTTTAACTTTTTGCCGTAGGGTCTTTAGAAATCGTTGGGTATACAAGCCAAAAGCTATTCTTGAGATTTGATCACAGGAACTCCCCAAGTCTAGGGGTACTGAGATAGCGACCCCTTTTTTGATTTTTGGTGTCCGCTCCCGCTTTTCACCGAGATATTTTAGGGTTAGATTTCCTCCCAAACTAAACCCGATAAGAAAAATTTCTGCATACTTCGGAGAGGCAAACTGAATGATGGTGTCTAAATCGTAGGTGGCGCCACTGTGGTAAAAGATTGCCTTTCGATTGAGTTCCTCGCCACAGCCTCGGTAGTTCCAGGCTAACACATCAAAGCCCTTTTGCAAGGCTTCTTTGGCCATTCCAAGGATGTAATGCCTGCTACTATTTCCCTCTAATCCGTGACTAATTACCACCAGTTTTGAGCTACCTCGTTGGTGCCAATCAATTTCCAAAAAATCCCCATCAGGAGTTTCTACACGTTCTTTTTGTGTAGGGATGAGTTCTACCGTTCTAAAAAATGCGGGGTAAACTGTTTCTAAGTGTCCGTTAAAGAGGTATTTAGGCCTTTGGTAAGTACTGGGTTGAAGTAAGGGCATAGAGGCAAGCGGTCAAAAACTGATTGGAAAATACAGCATATAAATTTGAATAAAGCGTTTTTAAAAACTATTTTTGGGCTCTTTAAAAACTACAAGCGCGCATAGAACATGGCCGAAATTATTAGAATGCCAAAAATGAGTGACACCATGGAAGAAGGTGTGATTGCATCCTGGTTGAAAAAAGTAGGTGACACTGTCAAGCCTGGAGATATTCTTGCAGAGGTGGAGACGGATAAAGCTACCATGGAGTTGGAATCTTACGAGGAGGGGGTTTTGCTTTATGTAGGGGTAAAAGAGAAAGATTCGGTTCCTGTCAATGGAATCATCGCAATAATCGGAGAAAAGGGTGAAGCATTCCAACATTTGTTGTCTGGAGCACCTGCAGAAGCGACCAAGGCAGAAGTAGTAATTCCTGCTGCTACTCCAGCACCTGCTGTGGCAGAGGTTAAAGCTCCTGCAGCATCTACTGCTTCCATTCCTGCCATCGTGGTGACCATGCCCAAAATGAGCGACACCATGCAGGAAGGAACCATAGCTGCTTGGTTGAAAAAAGTAGGCGATCCAGTTAAATCCGGAGAAATTATAGCAGAAGTGGAGACCGATAAGGCGACCATGGAATTGGAATCTTACGAAGATGGGGTCTTGTTGTATATCGGTGTAGAAGCAGGAGGCAGTGTTCCCGTAGATGGGGTCATTGCTGTGATCGGAGAAAAAGGAGCCGATTACCAAAGCCTTTTGGCTGCACATCAGGCAGGAGGATCTACCCCTGCTCCAGTTGAAGTGGCCAGTCCTGCAGTACCTGCGGCAGTGGCTACACCTGCCCCAGAAGTGGCTCAAGCACCAGTTGCAGCAGCAGTTGCTAGTGGTTCAGGAAACGAGCGTGTTAAGGCATCTCCTTTAGCTAAGAAAATTGCCTCTGACAAAGGGGTAGATATTCGTCAAGTAGCCGGTAGCGGGGAAGGTGGACGTATTGTCAAAAGAGATATTGAGACCTTTGTACCTGCAGCAGCAGCCGCTAGTCCTCAAGCAACTTCCACCTCAGCCATAGCTAGTCCAGTATTGGGTCAGGAAAGCTTCAGAGAAGAGAAGGTTTCTCAGATGCGAAAAACAATTGCTAAGCGATTGGCTGAAAGTAAATATTCGGCTCCTCATTTCTACTTGACCATGGAGATCAATATGGACAAGGCGATCGAGGCGAGAAAGAGCATGAACGAGTTTGGTACCGCAAAAATTTCATTCAATGACCTGGTCATCAAAGCATCTGCAGCGGCATTGCGACAGAATCCAAAGGTAAATTCTAGCTGGTTGGGAGATAAAATCCGCTACAACGATCACATTCATATTGGAATGGCGGTAGCAGTAGAGGAGGGACTCTTGGTACC
>JACCDO010063691.1_pt1 | contig 13939 bp, 9 predicted proteins | sample 7446101 | NCBI WGS metagenome assembly JACCDO01 (sample SAMN15323440, study PRJNA562643) | freshwater metagenome | isolation source: river surface water | place: USA:Blue River Watershed | collected 2017-08-16
ACCTTTATGTTGGAGATTCAGAAATGCGGAGACGGCGAGCTCCGTTAAATTGTATATATCGCTTCCGCCGAAGTACACGAAAATTCGGCTAACCGGGCTAATTCGCGGCGGAGTGCGCAAACGCATCTCTGCATACTCAGGCTGAAGTATGGCGTATTTCGGCCCTAACAGGCGAGTACAACTTGATGCAACGAGGTGATCGTAACGATTTTCGAAATTTGCAACTAGGTTTTGATCTAACAGCAAGTCGCAGTCATGCTCGCGATCAGCAAGATCGTCAATCACCATGATCTTTTTTGCATGAGGTCGAAGTTCTGATTCCCAACGCTTATCCAGCGCATAATGGTCAACGATTAGCCAGTCAACTGCGCCGTCGCCGAGAGCTTCGATTGTCTGTTGGGCGTCCGTGTGCCAGCTAGTCTCTAACCAATGCGCATGAGCAAGCGTGGGTTGATTATTACGATGCGGCGGCTCCTCACATGGGGGTAGAGCGTGCACCACAAAACCCTGCGAATGAAGTAGTTCATTTAAGCTACTTTCATGGTCTCGGCATACGAACATGCACTCTGCTCCACGCTCGCGTAACGCCTTCGCCAAGGTGAGACAGCGCATCACGTGACCAGTACCGATCTGTACTGATGCGTCAACGCGAAATGCTATTTTCATCGCTCAATGGCTTAGTTCAGCCGCTTAAACCCGCCGTGACAAATCGGCCCTTTGAGCAAAACATTTATATCTCGACCATCTTCGCATTCTGCGATCAACTTAAAGACCGGATCTATTGCCTTAAAGTACTCATCAATTACATGCGGTTTGTGTTCGGTACAAACATAGAAACTGTTGCCAGCAAGATAGCCCTTGGCTAGCATTTCCTGAGTGATTAATGTTTTATATGTAAGCGACTGGGGGCTATTGATCGTAAACCCAGTAAGGGCGGGCAAGCCCCAATGGCTGATCGAAAAGCCATGCTTTGTAGCAAGATCTTGCCATCGTTCACGAATGTTCAAGCCAGTCTGCGTAATTAACTCCCAGGAACGCTCTCGCGCCATCACCTCTAAGGTTTTCAGCGCTGCCGTGGGGCCGATTCGCTCAGTCCAGAAAGTACTACTAATGAAGGTGGTTTGTGCCGCCTCCATGATTTCACGCTTGCCAATCGTGGCTGTAATCGCATAGCCATTGCCAAGCGCCTTGCCAAACATGGCCATATCAGGCTCTACACCGTACTTCTTGTGCAGGCCACCGAATGTCTCTCGGAACCCTGATGTACATTCATCAAAAATTAGGACAATCCCACGATCAGTCGCAAGCTTGCGAACCTTGTGCAGAAAGTTATCCTCTGGCTCCAAGTTACGTACCACTTCCATTTTTATTACGCCAAAATCATGCGTATTGACAAGGGCTTCCAGCTCATCAAATCGGTTGTAATTAAACGGGAAAACAGTTCCCTTTAAATTTCTTGGCACGCCGTTTGGCTCTAGCCCGGGAAGCAAATGGCCATCCAGGCTTTTATCGTCGCCCAGATTTGCGGAGAGATACCAATCGTGCCAACCGTGATAGCCACAGATTGCCACTTTATCTTTGCCGGCGGCAGCACGCGCAATTCTAATCGCAACAGCGTTTGCCTCTCCGCCGCTGCGTGCAAAGCGGACCATGTGCGCCCAGGGGTGCAATTCAACAAGCTTTTCGGCAAGGTACACCTCCTCCGGGCAGTTCAGTGTGCTCATGTTGCCACTCTGAACAGTTTTGAGAACTGCCTCATCGACTTCGGGATGACCATAACCCAAGGTGTTCGTGCCAATCCCCATAATTGACATGTCGATATATTCATTTCCCTCGAGATCCCAAACCTTGCAGCCTTTCGCCTTGCTGAAGTACGCGGGCCACTGATCTGGCAGAAACATTTCAGCGCGCTTGGATAGCAGCATATTGCCGCCAGGAATTACCCTCTTGGCTCGCTGCCATAACTTTTGACCCGTACCCATATGCGCCCCCTGATTACGCTGAGTGCCCTGATTTGGCTCAAATAGTTTCGGTTGGTCTTGCTGGAGTTGAAGCACATCTTTCCATGGAAAGTAAACATCAGGGGAAAAATGCTCAAACACATTGGTAATTGCTTCGAAGTCTTCTGAATCATCCACCGTCCAGCGCAATACGGACAAGTCTTCAGAGTTGCTTTTAACGCCCTTTCTGAACTGCGAAGACTTACGTATGTAAGGAGTGACATGCTCATGATCAAATGGATCTGATGACTCGGTCTGCGCCTTTTGGAGCGCAGAAAATTTCACTACTTCAATATCAAGACCGTCTGGATATGTTGGCGGATCGATATTACTCAGGTAATCTACCCCCTGCTCGAAGAATGCGGCAACGCACTCGTCAACCAGCACTGGGTCAACCAACGGGCAGTCACCTGTAATGCGAACAACTACATCTGCATGGTGCTGTTTTCCTACCTGAACATAACGATCAAGCACATCGTTTTCGCTACCTCGCTCGCAGGCAAAACCTAGTCGGTTAACATGGTCTACTAGTGACTGATTTATTGCTGCGTCTGAAGTTGCTACAACGATTTGGTCAACGCGGCTGCTCCTAGCAAGTCGCTTCAGCAAAAGCTCAATCATGTGCACACCATTGATTAGTTTCATTACCTTGCCGGGTAGACGTTTGGAGCCCATGCGAGCTTGAACAATGGCGACGACTTTTAAAGGGTGTTCCATCTCGCTGGATTTATTAAAATAGGGTCGGTCGACTCTAGAAAAGACAGATCAACATTCGAAGCTTCACTACATTCCGCAGAAAGTAGCTCTGTCAGCTGTCCAAGGTTATCTACGCCAACCACCACACGATTAACTTCTGGTAGTGAGAGCGGATAAGACAAGCAAAGAGCAGTCGGGGAAACTGGGGTGTCTTGTTTGACCGATGCCCAGCGTTTCATAAGTTCGCGCCACTTATGAAACTTTACCGGTATGTCCTCCAAAGACATCAAAAGCAGGCCCTGTAGAAAAACTGACCTCGCGTGAATTTCAATACCCTGACCGTGCAACTCGTTTAATAAGCCCTCACGCTCAAATCGTCGGTCTACCAAATTAAGTGGTAGCTGCACAAGGTCAGGCGACATAACTTGCATTACACGACGAAGTTCTTCTGGCTCATAAACCGAAACGCCAATCTTACGAACAAGTCCCATATCCTTTAGGCTTATAAGGGTTGCGACAAGGATTTCGCCATCTTTACTAAACAAATCCGCTGGACTATGCAATAAAAAACCGTAGAGTGAAGTGGAACCCAACCTTGAAAGAGCACCCTCTACCTCTGCTTGAACCTTACTATGTACGTTTTGTGAGCCCGCTAAAACGCCACCTAGCTTTGTTACCACCTGGAAATCAGACACCCCCAATGAACCAAGCACGTCTTCACTATCGCCGTAAGCTATCGCTGTATCAATTGCGTCGATGCCACTTTTCCTGGCGAGCTCGAGAATCTTCTGAACCTCCCTAATCGGTACTTTTCCTGCTGTATTTGCAACTCCATACGTGAGCCCAAACTGAGCAGTTCCGAGGGCCAATTTACTCAAGGGCGGTGTTTGTTCTGATGATTGATGTACTAACCCACCAATTAGGGTTGTCTATAACTTTATTGGTGCTACGAGCACCGACTTTGCGCGAGATGCATGTGTAATACGGGTGCCAATCGAACAGATTTCGGCAATCCATTTTGAAGGAATATAACCTTGGCGGATGGTGATAATTTTTTCACACCGTTAGGGAGCAAAAGTTAAGAATAGTGACATAGCCTTTAAGCTTCAATGCTCTGCTAGCTTTTCGGGCGATTGAAAATAAGTCACCTCGATCGCACAGATGTAAACAGTAATCAAAGACTACGATATCGAACTAGCGCTCGTTAAACGGCAAGCAATCGGAGATAGCTTTAATAATCAAGTGGTCGGTGCCATTAGTTCTTTCACCCAATAGCCTCATGGTTGCGGTAAAGCCACGCGCCACCTTTACTTTACAAAATCTTCTCCTTTTGAGCCCCTCTATACATCAAACCAACACCTGCTTTAGTTCGTCACAGACGAATGTCTGCCCTGCAAAGGACAAACCTGGGAATATCGGCAAACTTATGGCCTCATTATGAAAAAGCTCTGCCTCAGGGAAATTACCCACCTTAAAACCTATCGCCTCATAATAAGGCTGGCGATGCACAGGAATGTAATGTAAGTTCACTGCAATACCTACTGCCCGCAAAGTGTCGTATAACTGGCGCTGCCTTATGTTACGACTACGCACAGCGCTTAGGCGAATAGGATAAAGGTGATAGCTCGAATAAGAATTCCGGTTTTGCCACGGAGTAATGATCGGCAGATCTTCAAAAGCCTGATCATATACCTCAGCAATTTTACGTCGCTTAGTCAGAAACTCGTCTAGATGCACCAGCTGACTTAAGCCGAGTGCCGCTTGAATGTCGGTCATTCGATAATTGAAGCCAAGATCTATCTGTTGATAGTTCCAGATCTCCGCAGCGGGGCGCGAATGCATAAGCTCGGGTTTGTTCGTGATTCCGTGAGTGCGCAAGCGCGACATTTTCCCTGCAAGTTCAGAGTCATTTGTTACGGCCATTCCACCTTCACCGGTAGTAATGATTTTGACAGGATGGAAACTAAAAACTGTAATGTGGCTATGGGTGCAGGAGCCAACCCGTACGCAGTCGGTAGATCGCGAAGGAGCTATGCCCCTCGCGATGAGGGGGTTGGCGTAACTCGCGCCGATGGCGTGGGAGGCATCTTCGATAATTCTGAAGCCGTACTCCTGGCTTAACTGATGAATTGACGGCATGTCACACGGCTGACCGGCGAAGTGCACCGGGATTACTACTTTCGGCAGCCGGTTCGTGGCTTTTGCTTGTTCGAGCTTTTCAGCCAGGCGCTCTAAGCTCATGTTGTAGGTGCGCGAGTCAATGTCTACAAAATCAATCTGCGCTCCGCAGTATAGAGCGCAGTTTGCGCTGGCTACAAAAGTATTGGGGCTGGTCCACACCCAATCTCCGGGACCAACACCAAGGGCAAGGCAAGCAATATGTAAGGCACTTGTAGCGCTATTCACCGCCACGGCATGTTTAGCGCCGACATAATTGGCAACCGCTTGCTCAAACCTGGGCACCATCGGCCCTTGGGTAAGCCAATCAGATCGCAGCACCTCCACCACTGCATCTATATCAGCCTGAGAAATATCTTGGCGACCGTAGGGAATCATTGTTTAGACTGCAAAGCCTGGGTCGATATGCTCACGGATAAGCTGGCGAATTTTTTCAACGGTTAAGAACTCAGAGTTTGAGCCACTATTGTAGGTAAACCCCAGAGAAACCGGCGTTGGATTTTGTAACCGATCATGCGTGGGTTTTGTGGCCCTACCCGACTGAGGCAGTATTGCGAAATACTGGCCGAGGTCAACGGTGTTAAAGCTATCGCTTGCGGTAATCATTTCCTCATGGATTTTTTCGCCGGGACGTACGCCCACCACTGAGTGCTCACACTCTGGGCCAATCGCGTTCGCAACATCTGTAATTCGGTAGCTGGGAATCTTAGGGACGAAGATCTCACCGCCAAGAGCATTTTCCAACGCCCAGAGCACCATATCCACGCCTTCTTGCAGGCTAATGTTAAAACGCGTCATCGCTGGGTCTGTAATTGGCAATACACCCGTTTTTTTTCTCTCCAGAAAAAAAGGGATCACCGAGCCGCGGCTACCCATTACATTGCCATATCGCACTACAGATAAGCGTATATCTCTGTTTCCCCGAATATTGTTGGCGGCGGTAAATAGCTTGTCAGAACAAAGCTTCGTGGCGCCATAAAGATTAATCGGGGCGGCCGCCTTATCGGTGGAAAGAGCCACCACGCGCTTCACGCCCCTGTCCAAGCATGCTTGAATGAGATTCTCAGCCCCAATGACATTAGTCTTAATAAATTCGAATGGGTTGTACTCTGCAGCCGGGACCTGCTTTAGGGCGGCCGCGTGTACTACAGTATCAATGCCCTCGAGTGCTTCACGCAGTCGACTGTAATCCCGAATATCTCCCAGAAAGTAGCGCAATCCCTTATGCTCAGAGTCACTAAACTCTTGCGACATTTCAAACTGCTTGAGTTCGTCTCGGCTAAATACAACCAGGCGTCTAATGCTAGGAAAGCGCATTAAAACTGTTTTGACAAATGCTTTCCCGAAGGAACCTGTGCCGCCAGTTATTAGTATTGAGGAGTCATTGAGCATAGTTTTATCGAATAGCGACTATTTTTGTGTCGGAAACAATTTCGCGGTATGAGCCTTGCCGCTTGACTTGGCCGGCTTCTAGTTCATAAATGACATTGCAAGTTTTTAGTGTGCTTAGGCGGTGGGCAACCATTAGCAAAGTAATGTCATTGCCAATTTCATCAATTGCGTCCATCACGGCAGCCTCTGTTTCGTTATCAAGGGCGCTGGTAGCTTCATCCAACACGATTACATCAGCTCGCTTATACAGGGCCCTAGCAATTCCGATTCGCTGGCGCTGCCCACCGGAGAGCCTTACACCTCGCTCACCAACGTAAGTGTCGTAGCCTTTCTCCCAAGATTCGATGGTCTTGGCGATTTGGGCCTGTCGGGCGGCCATTTCAACCCTTTGGTAATCGATCTGATCTGCCGATACCCCAAAAGCAATGTTTTCGGCAATGGTTGTATCCGCAAGAAAGATTGATTGCGGAACGTGGGCAATATGCGACTGCCAGTTGCGGAAGTTTTGCTTGTTAATCGCCGTTTCATCAATCGATAGGCTACCCTTTTCAGGCAGAAGAAGCGCCATAAGAATATCCAGCAGTGTACTTTTACCGCTGCCGGTGGTTCCCATGAAACCGACCCGGGCACCCTTGGGTATTTCAAGGTTAATGCCCTGTAGTGCCCGCGGTGTATGGTCCGTGTAGCGAAAACTGATGTTATTGAGCTTTATGGACTTTGTGAAGGTGATAGGTTCGCTTGCAAGCTCTCTCGCATAAGCTGGAAAGGGTTGCTCCAGAAGATCTAAAATATCGTCGAGCGATGCTTGCCCGCCACGAAGGCTAGACCAGCTGCCGTAAAGCTGCTGTAACACAGGCAATAACCGCTGCGCGCCAATGGCCAGCGCACCGAGTAAAGGTATTGCGGCGGCAATGCCGCCTTCACGGCCCGTAAGTGCATAAGCTACAGCAGCAATGAGCGTAATACCCAACGCCTCGATAAGGAATCGTGGTGAGGCGGTGATGATCTGATTATTCGCCTGCGCCCGTCTTAATGGCAGATCTGCCGACCGGTAGATTTTGCAATATACGGCCTGAGTGCCATCGATCAGAACATCGCGTATTCCACCAAGACCTTCTTGCAGCGCTTTCACCACCTGGCTCGATTCGTGACTAATAAGCTGGCTATTTTTCGTTAGCCGTTTGCGAGATAGAACCATGATCACCGCATACACCGCAGCGAAGCCGCCAAAAGTGACAACCGCTACAACAGGGTCAATGGCAATTAGCGCTGCCATGATAGTCACGAGTATTAAAACCGAACTTGCCGCAGTGAGTAGCGGCAATAAGGTATTGTAAACAACCGAGCTAATCTTGCCTGAAATTCCCGCGATTATTTCACTACTGCTGCGGGAAACGTGTACCGAATAAGGCTGATACAGAGTTTTTTCGTAAGTTTGGACGCTTAAATCAACACCGATTGCATGACCTAGCCGAGTCTGCGCCCAAATCAATGTTAGGCGCATGCCCGCTGAAAAAATGGCTGCTACGATGAAAAGCAGGGTCAGCGGAAAGAGCAGTTGATTCGGCTGAGCAATTTGTAAGCTCGAAACGATTGACTGAATGTATTCATTGGCAAAAACCTGTTCTGGGGACATTAAAGCGCCAAGGAAGGGCAACACCGCACCAATGCTCACAACCTCCGCAAAGGAAGCTATGACCATGATCGCCAAGAGCAAGCCCAGCTGCTTCTTGCGACGACGGTTTAGATGGGCCCAGAGGCGTTTGATGGAGGAGTTAGTCATTCATATCTGCAATTACGAGTGAGCGCAGCGAATGTGGCAATCCACAATTGACTAGGAAGCAAAGCTGAGCAGTGATTCGCTTCATTATCGCCGGCGAAGCCGGCGATCCGTCGCTGTTCACCCTCACCCTAAAACCGAAACACCTCAAACCCCTGCGCCTCCAGCTCCCTGCGATCATGCAAGGCCTTTAAATCGGCGATCACGGGTTGAGTTTGCCTAGCGCACAAGGCCCTGAGTTGCTGTGGGGCCAGCTGCGCAAACTCGGTGTGGGCCACGGCAATGATCAGCGAGTCCACCGGGGTCTGCGATGAGATTTTGGTGAGCTTTACGCCGAATTCCTGCTGCACTTCTTCGGGGTCGGCCCAGGGGTCCATCACCTCAACGGTGAGGCCCCAGTGTTGAAGCTCGCAGATCACGTCAACGACTCTGCTGTTACGCACATCGGGACAGTTTTCTTTAAAGGTAATGCCCAGCACGCCCACGGTGGCGTTGGCTACGTTAATACCGTTTTTTAGCATCAGACGAATAACATTGCGCGCAGCGTAGCGCCCCATGTTGTCGTTAATGGCGCGGCCGGAGAGGATCACCTGCGGGCGGTAGCCAAGCTCCTGTGCCTTATGCGTTAGGTAATAGGGGTCTACGCCAATGCAGTGCCCGCCGACTAAGCCCGGCTTAAAAGGCAGGAAGTTCCACTTGGTGGCGGCCGCCGTAAGCACCTCGGAGGTATCGATACCCATGCGGTTAAAGATCACCGAAAGTTCATTCACAAAGGCAATGTTTAAGTCGCGCTGGGCGTTTTCGATTACCTTGGCGGCCTCGGCCACTTTAATGCTGCTGGCCATGTGCGTGCCTGCGGTGATGATTTCTTGGTAGAGGACGTCTAAGGCTTTTGCGATTTCGGGTGTGGAGCCACTGGTGACTTTTTTAATGTCCGGCAGCCGGTGGGTTTTGTCGCCGGGGTTGATACGTTCAGGGGAGTATCCGCAGTAAAAGCCTGCGGAAGTTGGGGTGGTGTCATCTCCGGTAAGATACTTTAAGCCCGACTCACGCTCCAGAATTGGCACGCAGACTTCTTCAGTACACCCCGGGTATACCGTGGACTCATAAATGACCACATCACCGGCCTTGAGCACCCTGCCCGCGGTCTCACTAGCCTTGATAAGCGGCGTCAGATCGGGCCGATTCGCCTTATCTACTGGCGTGGGCACTGTGACGATGAAGATCATCGCCTCGTCATCGCGAGCGGAACGAAGCGATCCAACATCGGAAGTAAACGTCAGGTGCTTCGCTTCACGTAATTCCTCTTCAGACACCTCAAGCGTGTGGTCACGCCCCGCCTGAAGCTCCGCTATACGATCGGCCTTAATGTCAAAGCCAATAACCGAACGCTTCTTGCCAAACTCAACCGCTAGTGGCAGGCCAACATAGCCAAGGCCAATCACAGCAATCGTGCGGTTATTTAAATTCATATTCCCGAGAGATTCCCAATAGACTTAGATCTAGGCTCGCTAAATCCCATCACCGAACATCTAAGCTCTCCTGGCTCGCCTCTGACCGAATCGAGGCAATCTCAGCCTTCAGCGCCTCGTATTCAGTCATCTTCCTTTTGAGGAAGCGCCCTGTGAGTGCCGCCTTCTCGAGCAGTCCGGCCGGGGTCAAGATATAGACGTAGCCAAACTTGTGGCGGCTGTTGCTGAAGTTCTCCAGCTTCACAAAGCCCTTATCAATAAGCGCCTTTAGGCAATAGTTAAGCCCCCCAAGGCTCACCCCCAGGCGATCCGCCAGATCTCGCTGGCTAATGTCGGGCTCTTGCGCCAGGATGCGCATCACCCGAAAGGTGGTGTCTTCTTGGATTTGGGACTGGCGGGAGGTCATTTAATGATGGGGGCCTTTTAAGGCACGCTACCGCCCTGCCGGGCCGTCTCTGATGATCACCGGCGGGCATTGGGGGTATGGCGAGAAAACTCACTCTAGGACAAATGTCCAGAGTTGAACGATGCTACCACCCCTTGCTTAATGCGTCTTGTCCTTTGAGTCTTGTCCTTTGAGTCTTCCCCTTTAAGCACTGTTCAACTGACCCAAGTCAAACCCGAGGGCGTGCACCTTACCCATGATCTCAAGCAAGACCATTACTCGGTCGGAGGCTACCCACGAGGCCAGCCGCTCGAAGTCAGCAAATGGGCCGACACCATAAGTCTGCGAACGGTCCTTTTGTTGCGAAACCTCTACATCAGGCTGCGGTAGACCGGGCTACAGGGCTTACACGCTCAGGATTCGGGTCGTGAGCCCAGTCCACGATGTCTTTGGCGGGTGAGTACTCAGGCACTAACTGGGCTAGGATGCGCCGGGTGGTCTCTGCGTCGTTTCTTGAAATGGCTTGCAAAAGCTCTCTCAGGTCATTTTCAAGCTCGTCAAGGCCCATAGAGGTCTCGCGGGCCTTCATGATCTTAGGGTGACTGGTCGCCTGAGGATTGCCGCCGATCAAGAGCTCCTCAAAGAGCTTTTCCCCGGGGCGAAGCCCTGTGACCTTAATCGCAATGTCACCTCGTGGGTTCAACTCGTCTTTCACCATCAGCCCCGAGAACTCGATCATGCGCCGGGCTAGGTCATAGACGCGAACAGGTTTGCCCATGTCCAGCACGAAGACCTCACCGCCCCTGGCCATGCCGGCTGCCTGGAGCACCAACTGGGAGGCTTCTGGAATGGTCATGAAGTAGCGGGTAATCTCTGGGTGAGTCAGGGTAACCGGACCGCCATTGGCGATCTGATCTCGAAATAGCGGAACCACCGAACCCGAAGACCCCAGCACGTTACCGAAACGCACTGCCGCAAAGGAGCGGCCAGCGGCGGCTGGACTTGCTGCCAGCGCCTGAACCACCAACTCTGACAATCGTTTGCTCGCTCCCATGACATTGGTGGGGCGGACTGCCTTGTCAGTGCTCACTAGCACGAAAGACTGGGTGCCAGCGGCGAGAGCCTGGCCTGCGCAAATATGGGTACCCCAGACGTTATTAAAGACAGCAGCGCTCACGTTGCGCTCGACCATGGGCACATGCTTAAAGGCCGCTGCGTGCAAAACGGTCTGTGGCTGCCATCGTTGGAAGACTTTGCCCATCAACGTCTCGTCTGTCACCGAGGCTAGGATAGGAACGATTTGGAATGGCAGTCGAGCATCGTCTACGTCTACGTCTACGTCTACGTCTACGTCTACGTCTACGTCTAAATTATTTGAGGCCTGCTGTTTCTTGAGGGTTCCCAGGAGCTCATGATGAATGGCGTAGAGCGCGTATTCGGAATGGTCGACAAGGATCAAGCGGGCGGGGTCCAAACGAGCGATCTGCCGGCAGAGCTCCGAGCCAATGCTGCCGCCGGCACCGGTTACCAAAACAGTTTTGCCCCGAACCGTCTGATTAAGCAGCAGGCCATGAGGTTCGACGGGGTCTCGACCCAACAAGTCGTGAATGTCGAGTTCCTGAATATCACTCAGGCGGACTCGCCCGCTGGTGAGATCTGCGAGCGTAGGTAAGGTTCGAACGTAGACAGCCAGCGGACGAACGGTCTCGATGATTTCTCTTCGGCGCGCGGCGGTCACGGCCGGCATGGCGAGCCAGACCTCATTGACGTCGTATTTCTCTACAACCTTTGCTATTAGCGCAGGGTTGTGGACCCGACTGCCGTTAATCGTCGCACCCCACAACGTTTTATCGTCATCCAAAAAACCTGCAAATCGCCAACCGGAGGACGCCGCAAGGTTGGCTGCAAGTTGTCGACCAGCCTCGCCAGCACCGTAAATCAGCACCACCTTGCCAGCCAGAACGCTGTCCGAGCGCGCAATCTGCCCCACCAACCAGGACCGGATGAACCAGCGGCTGCCACCCAACAGCAAAAATAGAATCATGGGTTGGGTGATACCCAAGGAACGGGGCACCCCATGAATTCCGATAACGGTCACTACCAAGGCAAATAAGCCTCCATAAATGCCAACGGCCTTGGCCATAATCCGAAGCGCCCTACCCCCCGAATGTCGAAACACCGCTCGGTAAAGCCCCATAAGCCAAAAAATCGGGATGGCAATCGCAATCGAGATAACAGCCGGCGTGGTGAATGCTGAGACGGCAGGCGTAAGGGTCTCCAATCGAAGGGCCAGAGCAAGCCAGAGTGAACCCGCGCACAGCACAACGTCTAAGCCAACCGCCAATACTTGCTTGGTAAACCGGGGCAGACCGAGCAGGCTACGGGTTAGGCCTTGGTCGGAGGTTAAGTCGGTCATTGGGCTGGTTGGTTTAGCGTGAGGCTAGGATTGTGGGCGGATATTCACAAAGAGAGTATAAGTCCTCAAGAAAATCGTAGTCCGAGTGAGCCCGCAAGGTCAAAGAATTAACGCCTTTTTACTCCGCGCCGTTGCCGAACTTAACAAGCCCAATTGCTATTGAATGACAGTGCGGTTGCGAATCCTGAACCTCGGGAAACGCTGGGCTTAATCGGAGTCAGCCCGGGACGGGCAACCCCTCAAGCTCAGCACCCTAGAGCCTCTGGGCAGAGCGGTTGGATCGGTACCAATTGCGCGCCACGGCCAGCAAGAGTCCTAGGAAGCCCCCGAGCAACAGGCCGAACAAGAGGATAATGCGCCCTTGAGGGACGACCTCCTTGACGTAGATCGGAGCAATGAGGCGGGCGGCGCGACTTTCTTTGCCGTTGATAACGGCTTGGAGGGCCGAAATTTGATCGAGTAAGTATCGTATCTCGTCGCGGGTGGCGAGGTACGCGCCGCTGACCGCTGATCCCGATTTATCCGCCCTAGCGATAAATTGGGTGGCACGACTTAAGCGCTCCTTGTCGATAATCAGCTTTCTGCTGGCCTCTTCGATGTAAGGGGCAATGAGCTGAGCCTGGGAAGTCTTAACGAACTGGTATATGGCGTTTGCGCAAGCTTCAGCGACTTCCTTGGAGGCGTCGCGAATTTCTAGGTCTACACTCCCGCTCAGCCCCTTGGGGATAGTGAGCTTCGCCTTGTTTGCAAGCAGAGCCCCGGCATCTTTTTCCTCGGCCAGGCCGCAGAGCGTGATGGTCTCCTTGGTGAAAGAGGTCGGGAGCTTCATGCGAGCGATGAGAGCCTGAGGCTCCTCAATGTCGGTGCCCAGGGGATTAATGTTGTTATTGTTAATCTTGTCGTTGACGTTTGCAATCTGCGCCATCTTGATTTGGCCGCTCCCCTCGTACTGCTTGGGGACTGTCCAGAGATACGAAACAGCGCCTACAAATCCGAGAAGCGCGAAACTAAGAATGAATTGATATGCATTTTTAAAAAACAAAAAGATATCAAAAAGCGAGATTTCATCCTCTCTAGCTTCAACGATCCGGGAATCCTGATTTTCCGAACTTTGATGAAAATTAGTCACGATAAAATTATTCCAATTTTCGAGTAATGATACCAGTGAACCTTTGGGGTCGTTCTGTAAGATCGTTGGGTAATCATCCCCTAGGTTAAAAGGGGAGGATTAACCTTTCAAGGGTAGCCAACACGCAGCTAGATCTTGCGTAGAATTACGCTAAGAGTACTTGCACGAAAAATAAAGCAAAACTTTTTCTCATACTCTTGTGGACTGGCGAGGAAAATTAACCGACCAATTATCGAAAATCCCCCGCCGAAACTCAACTTTTTACTTACCACCGCAAAGGAAGCGTTGCCCAGATAACTCCTCTTTTTTGAGAAAAAGTCGAATGAAAAGTAACTAAGGTGATGACGATGCGTTGGATCTTGCCATGACGAAGCGCTCGAAAAATGGGGCGTAATAATTGTCACCTCAGCGTTAGGTTTCAGAAGTCTGTAGATCTCTCCCATTGCATGCTCAATCGACGCAACGTGCTCAATTACATTGTCTAGCAGTAT
>JACCDO010774006.1_pt1 | contig 13936 bp, 16 predicted proteins | sample 7446101 | NCBI WGS metagenome assembly JACCDO01 (sample SAMN15323440, study PRJNA562643) | freshwater metagenome | isolation source: river surface water | place: USA:Blue River Watershed | collected 2017-08-16
AGAACAAAAAGAATAAATACTTACGATACTCCTTTAAGGAAGATAAGTATAGTAAGGTGTGAAATTCACCATTATATTCTTTGTTTTTAATATGCTTAAATCGGCGTTTTAAATGTGCAAAGGTGTAAAATTAATTACTATAAAATTAACTTTCAATATTGCATCTTGGATCTTTTATATGTTTATCGAATAATATATTAATTACTTCAATATAATCTATTAATAATATTAATATAAAACCTGATAATATAATTAATATTCTATCATGATCATTTATCTTTATATTTTGATTATTTAAGAAAAATATTATTATAAATAATCCTAATGATAATTTAAATAATAAATCAATTAATATAAATATTTTAGTTTTAACAGTAATAACTTTTAAAGAGATAAGTGCAATAATTGTTAAAATAAATAATTTAAGTAAATAAAAATATATATGATAATTTTTCATTATATATTTATTATAGAAAATAATATCATAAAAATAATATTTTTTGTAAAACTTTTTTGCGAGCTTTTTTTATTAAAAAAAAGCTCTTATATTATAGTATGAAATTATTTACTTATATAATTGGATCATTTTATATTACAAGATCATTATTTAGGTTTTCAGAAAATTTTACAAAATATTTATTTAATAATAATATTGTAGATTTACCAGTTTCAAAATTTGAAAAAATTAACGAATGCATATACTCTTCACTACATGGATTATTAGTATCTACTACAGCATCTCTTTCAATAAAAAATTCATTATTTGATTATAATAGTTTATATGGAAGAGATAAAATTATTGAAAAAGATAATGATTTACAATATTTAACATCATCTATTTGTTTTTCATATTTTTTAATAGATCTTATAAAATGTTTAGTAGAGAAAAAATATTTATTTATATTACATCATATTGCAGCAATTAATTTATTATTATTTACCTTCTATTCATTTCATAATAATGAAAATAAAGGATTTTATGCAATGTATTTAATATTTTTACTTGAATCGAATACATTTTTATTAAATTTAGGATTTTTATTAAAAGAATTCAAATTCCATTATTCTATAACATGTACTTCATGGATCATTCATTTATTATTTTTCATATTATTTCGAGTTATAACAATTCCACGTATTTTATTTATATATTATTATAATGAATTATTTAATACATCAACAATTGCACAAATGCCATCATTTGTTTTAATTTTAGCAGGGTCAATTTATTGGGCTTATCGTCAGGGATTAGGTATTCATAAATATTTAAAAGAAAATAGCGTAATATAGTTTTTTAATTTACTTTTTTTTCTGTAATTTTTTTATGAGCATAAAAAAATATTTAATTGTTAGACCAAAATATGGATTATGTAATCAATTATATTCAATTTCGAAAGGTATTATTTATGGAATCATAAGTGGTCGTAATGTAATATTTAGTGGTTTTCAAATAGATTATAGAGATGACAATAATTTATGGGAATTTACTGATATAATAAATATAACTGATTTACAAGAAAAAATAGATTCATTAAATTTAAAAATAAATATTTCATCTGACCTAAATATTAATTGTAAAAAAATAAATACTTTTAGTGATGAAAAAATAAGCAATATTAAAGATTTTGTTAAAATATTATTTTATGAAGAAAATGTTAATGAAGAATTTTTAGATATAGATAATCCAATATCTTCTAATATTCCAGAAAAGTATGATGAATTATATAAATATTTAAATGTTAACATTAAATTTGTCGATAAATATATAATAATGGCAAATGAAATTAAAAATAATTTAAATTTGAAAAATTATGTTTCTGTCCATTTACGTTTAGAAGATGATGCAATATATTTTATGGTTGATCAAAATAATAATATAAGTTTTGATGATTTAAATAATATTTATAAAAATAAATATTTAGAAGAATTTGAAAAATTAAAAAGTATAAATAATAATCCAATATATACTTGTACATCATTAATAGTTAATAATAATATTAATAATGATTTTTATAATAAATTAAAAGAAAAATATAATTGTGTTGATAAAAATATGTTTATAGATAATTCTGATTATAAATGTAGAGAGTTATATGGAATTATTGATTATATTATTGCAAAAGATTCATATTATTTTATTGGGTGTGATTGGTCTAGTTTTTCATATTATATTGTTCAAAATCATTTATTATCCAATAAAGAATTTAAATTAGTAAATATTTATGAAACAGTTAAAAATTTATAAATTTTTTTTATTATTTTTGACAATATAAAATAATATCGTTAATTGCATCTTGAATATTTTTATTTTTAAAACATATTGATTGAATTTCAGCAGGTGAAATTATTTCATCTTTAATCTTATTGAGTTCAGTATATTTATCAATCTCTTCATTAGATAAATTATATTTAAATTGCAACATTTCTTTAATAATCTTTCTTGAAGCTTTTTTGAATTCATATTTGAAATCAAAACGCCCAGGTCTTATCAAAGCACTATCTATCTTTTCAGGATAATTTGTTGTCATAATAATCATTATTCCATGTAATTCAATTATACCATCAAGTATATTTAAAAAACATGATAAATTTAGAGAATCAATATTATATATACTACCTGTTTTAACAGTTACAGTTGACAATTCCATTAATTTAGCAATTTGATTTATTTCACTAGATTCAGATAAGTTTTTTAAGTCATTGTTATCATGCTTTTTATCACGACTTTCAATAATATTATTTTCATACGCATCACAATCTTCTAATATATAGCATAATTGTTTTCCATGCAATAATTTATCCTTAAAAATACGCTTTCTAAAAATAGTTTCTAACTCTTCACATGTTTTCACTTTGTTAAGGTTAATAATAATACCATGACGTTTTGTATATGATAATATTGCTTTAATAGTGCTTGTTTTTCCACAACCAGGAGATCCATAAAAAAGTAATCCGGCTTTGAATGTAAATCCAGCTCTTTTATACTCTTCTTCTCCATGATTTAGTTTATTATCTTTATCATAAATAAATGGATTAATGTAATTTATTAGTTTATCTTTTCCTTCGAAGAAAATATTTACCAATAAATCTTTATTATGTTCCATTAAATATTCATCAAAATATAAATCTAATTTTGAATCAGATTTTTCACAGCTTTTATATTCATAAATATACTGTTTCTCACAAATCTCTTTATGTTTATTTAAATATTCGTTATATTTATCAAGACAATCTTTAACAAAATTATTTAATATAGTTATATCAACATTATATGATTTTTTTACTAATAATTCAATAATAAAATTATTTTTTTTAGAAACATTATTATTTTGTTTTTTTGAGGAATCTTCATTTTCATCACTATTTTTATTTTCAGAATTTAAAAATTTACAAAAAATTTCAATATTATTTTTATTATATATAAGAATTTTTTTATTATTCAATGGAATAAACATATATTCATTTTCATTAAGAATAGGATTACCATCTTTATCATATTTTTGAATATTTAATTCATGATTATTTGTTAATATTTCTGTTAAGGATTCTAATTTACAATCTTTATTTTCAGATAAATAATACAATAATGCTAAAAATGTTTTACTATACACTATTTTCGTAATTGGCGTTGAGCTATATCCTTTTACTACAGGCACTTCATGTGAAGGGATTGTAATAGAAATCATATCATGATCTCCTTTTATATAAAATAAAAGAATATCATATATTTCAGAATAAGGAATTACTTTTGCTAAAAAGGAAGATAATGTAATTATTAATGTAATTAATAATGTTGTATTTGAATTTATAGCATCTTTATTAGACATTGCTAAAAGTAATAAAGGTTGTAAAAAATTATCCATTTTAGAATATTTTATTTAAATTAAATTTTTAATATATTAATTATAATAAGTTTTTAAATATATCAATTTTTTTTATTTTTCAAAAAAAATATGTGTTTATATATTATAAATAAATGGCAAAAAATATGGTAAATAGTGTGACAAAAATGTCATGGTCAAATCCTTTAGTAGTTGTTATTATATTACTTGTTATACTTATTGTTGTATTAGCTGTATTTAGAAGTGCATCACCATTTTTAAATCTAGGTTTTGGAATGAATGCTCACTTAGGAGAACTTAAAGCATCATTTCAATTAGAAGCATTTCAAAATAATGAAGAGCAACCACTTTTTGTAATGTTTTATGCCCCATGGTGTGGTCATTGCAAGACTGCTAAACCAGAATTTGAAAAATTAATTGAATCCTATAATGGTAATGTAAAAATTATGATGATTGATTGCACAGATGATAGTAACAAAGAACTTGTAGAATCACAAGGTATTAAGGGATTTCCAACTATTAGATACTATAAAAATGGATTAAATGGATCTCATGATGAATATAGTGGCGCAAGAACATATAGTAATTTTGCACAATATCTAGGTGGAGTTACAGGTGTTATGGACAAAGCTCCTGATAATGCAGCACCTATAATCTCTAGAAATACTGAAAATTTTTATGGTCTTGGTTTTGGTGATGGTCCAGATGATTCAGATAATGGTAGAGAAGCAAAGGTAGCATCTAATAATGTTCTTCGTCAATATAGTGGTCCATAAATTAAAAATATAGTAATTGTACTTTAATTTTACAATCTTTCTTAATATATTATTTTTAACTAAATTTTTAAATTAATTTCTAAAAATTAATTTTTTTATAATAATTATAAAATGTATTATCTACCACTTGATATTATTGATTATATTCTAAAATTTACTGAAAATATTAGATTAGTGGATGGAAAAATTATAAAAAAAATAAAGAACATAAACAATAATTATGGATTTTTATTAAAAAAATATAGTAAATACAATAAATCATGTAATATATCAAGTATAAATATTACTATAAAAAATACTAAAAAATCTATAACTTATTATGCAACAAAATTTGGTTATAGAGTAACTTTACATAATGAAAATGAAAATAATAATTATGGATGTATATTATTATATTCAACTATTACATCTTAGTTATTTTAGTAAGTTATGTGTAAAAAATACTATTTAAGAAATAATTATTAAATAATATTTATGGTTCAAAAGTATAATGAAATTATAATAAGTTCAGGAGGAATTAAAGCTATTTCTATTATAGGTGCTTTAAATGAGTTTTCAAAAAATTATCCATTAAGTAAAATAGAATATTTTACAGGTTGTTCAGCTGGCGCGATTATATGTTTATTTTTAAATTTAGGTTATACTATTGATGAGATAAATGATATAATTTTTAAAATAAATTTTAGTATATTTCAAGATATTAAATTATTAAATCTTATTGAAAAATGTGGATTAGATGAAGGATTAAAGTTTACAAATTTTTTAAAAGCAATTATTATTAATAAAAATTTTAATTCTTCTATTACATTTGAAGAATTGTATAACTTAACAAATAAAGTATTAACAGTATGTGTAGTTAATATAACAAAAGGAATAGCAGAATATCATAATTATTTAAATACACCTTCACTAAGTGTTCTTTTATCAGTTAGAATGTCTTCAAATATACCAATATTATTTTCACCAATATTTTATAATGATTGTTATTATGTAGATGGTGGATTATTAGATCCATTTCCATATTATATTATTAAAAATACAAATAAGTTTGGATTATGGTTATTTGATAAATATGAATTTGATTTTATTAAAAATAATAATGTTAGTTTTGTTAATAATTTATCAAATTCTTTTAATTATAGCATAGAATTATTGAAAATAATTTATACAAATTATATGAAACATTATTATAAAAAAATACCCAAAAATGTTATTTATATAGATGTTGAATATAAATCAAGTGAATCATTTTATATGTCAGATGAAAATAGAATATTATTATATAAATTTGGTAAAAATAAATTTAATATTTATTATAAAAAAATTCAAAGAAAAATAAGAAAAAGATATTTATTGAAAAAATACTTTAATCTTTGGAATTATTTAATTAATCAAATTTAGTAAAAAGTCTAAAAAAAAGATCTATATTTATTATAAGAAATAATAATGAATATAATGAATTATGATTATTATGGGAATTATAATAAAAATGAAGATACATTTTCATTTAGTGTGCATGAAATACACAAAAAACAAAAAGAAAAAGAAAAATCACGACTACATATATATCAATTAATCAGTTCAAAATGTTTTAAAAAAATTAAAGAAACATCAAATAATGAACAATTATTCTGTTTTTTTAAATTACCGGAATATATTCCAGGATTACCAATATATAATATGACTGAATGTGTAATATTTTTATTAAATTTATTACATGAAAAAGGTTTTAGTGCAAGATATGTAGAACATTATATGATATTTATATCATGGAATCTTCCAAAACCAAATTTAAAATTATTAGAGAAAAATAAAGAGGAAAAGAAAAGTATTGTTGATACATTAAATTTAAAATATAAACCAATTGAAAGTTATAATGGATTATCTAATTTTATTCCAAGAAGAAAATTTAATTAACTTTTACCACTTGCACCAATTTTTTTTCCAATATTAAATATTGAATTCATAACAAAAATAACAATAAGACCAATAATTATTAATAAAAATAAATCAACCATATCATTGCTACTGTAATTATTTACATATTCATTACTATTACTATTATTAGAATTCTTGAAATTTTCTAATATATTTTCATTATTATAATCATTATAATCTTTATTTGAAATTTTTTTATTATTTTCAGATTTATCAATTAATGATTTATATTTTTTTAATTCATGCTCTAAAAAAAGTAATTTGTCTTTTAAATATTTTTTTTCTAATGATTCTTCAAAAGGTGTATAATTTATTTCATTACTTTTTGAATTTACTTTATTTTCTGGATTAAATCTATATTTATCATAATTAACAATAGTATTATTTTCTGGTTTTTTATTTCTTTCTATATTATTCATATTGCTAATAACATTTTCTCTTTCAATTATAGATTCTTTATTTAATGTATCATATTTATTTCTATTAGTAATTATGTTATTATTATTATTTTTATTATTATTGTTATTATTATCATCATTATTTTTTTTAAATGATTCTCCCCACGCTTCTTCTAAAGAACAATAGGATATTTTAGACATAATTAATGACTACTAATATAATAGTTAGATTTTAAATTTTAATTTTTATTTTAATTTTAAAATTTAAGATATTTTTTTCCTAAAAAAAGATTATATATATAAATAAAGATGATGCAAAATATAATTTTAATAATTTTAATTATAATGTTAATATTTTTCCTTTCAAATGAAGAAAAAATAAATGATTTAATATCAAAAAAATATACAAAATTTTTGTTTATTTTATTAATTGTATATTTTATTTATCAAAATTATAATTTTACAGTACTTGCATTAGTATTAGTGATTTTAATATTTTTAAATGTAAATGTAAAAGAAAAATTTGAAAATAATAATTATTTAAAAAATATTATTAATTATATTAATCTTTTTATTAATAAAAAAGAATTATTTAAAAATAGTAATGACAATGATAATGATTATGATATCAAGCCTTATCTAGAAGAGAAAAATGATATTAATGAAGAAAATAAAGAAACTGTAAAACCTAATTTAGAACCTTTTAAAAATACTATTTCTGAAATTAGAGAATTATATAATAACATAAAAGAAGAAATTAATAAATTAAATTAATTTATTTTCTATTATTTTTTTATATTATATTCAATTAGATATGATTGATAATTTATTAGTAGAATTATCTAATAATAAACTTTTTGGAGGGGCAATAATGCTTTTAACAAATATTGGTGGTAAATATTTAGCTCAAGAATTACCAACAAATCTTGAAAAAATGTTTTCACAATATTTTATTTTAAGATATTTAGTATTATTTTCAATATTTTTTATGGCAACACGAGATATTAAAATATCTATATTATTATCATTATTATTTTTTATTTTTATAAAATTTTTTATTAATGAAAATAGTACTTTTTGTATAGTATCAGATAATCACAAGCAAATTATAAATAATAAAATTTCAAAAGAAGATTATGAAAAAGCAAAAATGATAGTAGAAAAATTTAATAATTCTAATAAATAAAAATTATAATACACGAGGTATAGTATATAAAAATGCGGATTTTTTATTAAATTAATTTCATTAGTAAATATATTAAAATGGAAAGTATAATAATAAATAAAGAATCTGATTTTAAAAATGAAACTATTTCAAGTGTTCCAGTAGGAATTAATAATATAATGTTTAATACTAATGATAAAAATTTTGATTTAAAAAAAGAAGATATAAATAATATTAAGCCTAATCTAATGAGTAATAATTCAAATAGTATAATTATTCCGGATGGAAAAAAAGTAAAAATCAAGCCAATGATTGGTAAGAAAGTACCAGTTAATACTTTTTCTGCAATTGCAAATCCTAAGAAAAATATAGGAGTATCAAGTTCTGACGAAGGCAGTGTATCATCAGGATCTTCTGATAATTCAGATACTGATGATATATTATCAAATAATACTAAAAGTTCATACAATTCTGATAATCAACAAAATAATAAAAGTATGAGTGACGATGATGATGAAGAGTATAGTGATGATGATTATAGTTCAATTGAAAGTAATAGAAATAAAAATAAGGGGCAATATAGTCAACAAAGTAGTTATGATGAATATGATGAAGAAGACGATGATAGCACAGTTGAACCTAAAAAGCAAAAATCATATGAAGAGATTCAAAGAGAAAAGCAACAATTATTATTTAATTTAGAACGTTTACAAAAACAAGGTTATCCACCATCAAAAAAATATACAATGGCATCATCATATGAAGATATGCAATTTGAATATGATCGTTTAAAAAAACAACGTGATGTTGAAAAGAGTATTAAATTTAGTAGAAAAATTTTAATGGCTTTTGTAAGTGGTGTAGAATTTTTAAATAATAGATTTGATCCTTGTGATGTAAAATTAGATGGTTGGTCAGAAAATGTAATGGAAAATGTTAATGACTACGATGAAGTCTTTGAAGAATTACATGAAAAGTATGGTGAATCTATTAAGATGGCTCCAGAGCTTAGACTTATTGCAATGGTTGGTGGAAGTGCATTTATGTATCATTTAACAAATAGTTTATTTAAAAGTGCTAGTCCTAAATTAAGTGATATACTAAAACAAAATCCCGATATAATGAAAAATATAAGTGAAGCAGCAGTAAAGAATATGTCAAATACTGTTGATCAACAATTTGGTCAAGATGATGTTATTGGAAATTTAATGAAGAGTGGAATGAATATGAAAATGGGACAACAAAGAGGTCCAGCTGGACCATCACCATTTATGGGAAATAGAGGACCACAAACAAAAATGAGTGGTCCAGTTGGAATAGATGAATTATTAAATGAATTAAATGATAATGGTTCTGTAAGTAGTAAAGAATCAGTAACAATTAAATCATCTGGAAAAAGAAATATGAAAACAAATAAAAAAGGAGGTATTGAATTAGATTTAACGTAAATAAAAAATATAATATATATTTATAAATGAATAAGTCTGAAAATAATAAGAAAATGAATAATAAAAAAGTGAATAATAAAAAAGTTAATACTATAAAAATGAAATCAGAATTGGTTCAACATTTTCTTGAAATGTTAATGATTATTAAAGTTTACCATTGGAAAACATATTCTTATGCAGAACATAAAGCAACAGATGAATTATATGATAAATTAAATGAAAATATAGATAAATTTGTTGAAATTATGTTAGGTAAAAATGAATCAAGATTGATTATGAAAGGTAAAAAAATAGAATTTAGTGATCCTTCAACAAAAAAATCTTTAAAAGTTATAATTAATAATTATAAAAGTTTGTTACAAGATAAAATGAATAATTATATCAATATAAATAAAGATACTGATCTAACAAATATAAGAGATGAAATACTTGGTAATTTAAACCAATTTTTATATTTGATTACTTTCAAATAAACTTTTTTTATTTATTTATTTTTAAAAACATAAAGTCCTTGTAAAAATGAATCTGCAAGATCATCTTTTTTCTTATGATTATTAAAGAAATCAACATAATCAGGTTGATCTTTTTTTAAATAGTACAATGCATGTTCTATTGCAAGACGTTTTTTATCAGCATATTTAACAGAACTTGATTTTACTTTTTTCTCTTCTTCAGATTTTTCATTATTATCAGTTGGATTATCTAATAAAACTTCAATTTTTTTTTTATTTTTAGTATTTTTTTCAGGAAGGATAATTTTAGGTCCATCATATACTTTTAATTTATTACTTGCAGAACAAAAATCAATACTTTGTATATAAGATTTTGTCATCTCTTGGTGACCAATCACTTTTCCTAGTATTAAAAAATAAGAATATAATATCATTTGGATTGATTTCATTTGCGGATTTTTTAATGATGGTTGATTTTCAATAACTACATAATCTACATTAAGTAATTGGGGTAATTCTTTTAATTTCATAGGTATATTTTCAAAGAGCGCATTTCTATCTTTTTTCATTTTTTCACTATCTACTAAATTTACTATATTCCAGTCAATAATTTTAATTTCTTGGTTTTCTTCATTTTTCTCTAATATACAATATGATAAATTATATATTCCAACGTCCCATGATAATAATTTCATTATGATTATATAGTTTATCTTATATATAAATTCTTTATATACTGTAAATCTTTAAATTATTTATTAAAATAATTTAAATAAACTTTAGAAAACTTTTAGAAAATTTTTATAATTTTTTTATAAAATTTTAAAATATTTATTTACTTAAATAAACTCTTTTTGTTGGAGGATTAATTTGTGAATCATAAAATTTAAATCCATTAACTACTTGATTGTAGTGGTCATTTGCAGTAGTACTGCAATTTCCTTTAGGATAAACATATCCCCATTTGTTATGTAACAATACATCTTGATAAGGAAGATAATAGCAATTTAAATATTTATTTTGACTTGAAAATCTTCTGTACCAATATCCATAATATGTATATGGATCGCCACATTTCTTATTAAAATAATTGTAATTTGCTAATGGATTTGTGTAGATTGAACCAGGAGTAACACACCATGAATTACCAGGACCTTCTAAATTGTAACTGTTTTCTGTAAAATTTCTCATATTGGAAGGAGTGCTCATTTATAATTATAATATATAAATATATTTTTTTTCTTATAAATTAAAATTAAAATTAAATTATTTTTAAATCCATAAATGATTGCAATGTACTATTTGGATTAGTAACAGGTTTATTTCTTTTTAATTTTAAACTTGATTGTGTTTTATTTAATATATTTTCATTTACTAATGGAAAATTATTTTTAATATTTTTATTATTTGTTAAAATATTTTCTTCAATTTTTGGAATAATAGATATTAATGGTGGTTTAACAACCATAAATGTTTTTTCATTTTTATAAGAATTTTCCCTAAATTCTTCAATAGATAAATACCCACCAAAAATTTTTAATGTTTCACGCGGTGGTGCTAAATTTATTTTAACAAAATTACGATTATATAATTTTTTATACATTAAGTTTAATAAACTATAACGTTCCCACATGTTATCATCATTTTTACTAAAATTATATGATGCTGCACAATTAAATGTACAAAAACAACCATTTACATAAAATTTTTCTTTACGATAAGATTCTGGTAAAGCACATGGTACTCCATTAAAAGGATGACAACACCACCAACAATATATATTTGTTGAATCAGGCCATATTTTATCACTGTTAGCATTTATAAATTCGTACAAAATATTTCTTAAATTTTTTTTAATAACTTTATTTGTTTTAGTATCATCGTCTTTTAACTCTTCATCTTTTAATTTACTATTAGAAACAATCTCTTCCATTTTCTCATTTTTTTCAGGTTTTTCAATAACCTGTTCATTATCAAAAAATAAATTGTTATTTTCACTTAATAAATTAATTTGTGTAGGCAATAAATTATTTTCATTTACTTTATAGGAATCAAACTCTTGATCATAAATAGAATAATTAGTTTCATTTTTTAATGATGGCATTGGATTATTTACGTTATCACTATCATTTGTTTTAATAGGTAAATGTAAAATAAATGTTTCATTTTTATTCTCTTCAAAAAATGTTTTAGGTAATTCTTTAACAGAATAAACCTTTTCTTTTGGTTTACGACCTCTTTTTTTAGGTACTTTATCAACTTCGTTTAATTCTTTTACTTTTGGTTTTCGTCCGCGTTTTTTTTGTACTTTTTCAATAATTACATTTTCATCTTTTGGTTTACATTTTCGACCACGTTTTTTCTTGACTACTTCACCATTACACTCTTCAGATGATTTTTCGTTATTTTCTGTATCAGAATCTGAATTTATTACTTCTTCATCAGAATCTTCTTGTGAAGAGTTATCATAATCATCTTCTTCATTATCATAATCTTTATTTGTTTCATCTAAATTAGTTGAATTCATGTTCTCAATTTTATTATTTGATTTTTATTTTTTTAAATTAATTAATTCTTTAAAAAAATATGTTTTAATAGTTAGGGATATGTCAGTTAATTTAACAGAAAGTAATTTAAAACCATTTAAAAATGATAGAATTGTTAAAAATTTAGAATTTAAAAATTTTATTGAAACATTACCGCTTATACCAGGAATATATTTTAATAAAGGTACTAGTGATAATATTGGAAGCAAAATAATAAATGATTATTATAATATTAAAATTATTATGAAGAATTTATTAATAATAAAAACTTTTATATTATCAATATTAAATGTTTCTGGGGTAAATGATTTAGATAAGATAAATATATCAAAAGAAAAATATAAGTTATTCACTACTAATTTAATAATAAAATTTAATGATAATTTAAATAATACTTTTAAAGATCAAGATTTTTTTAAAAAATTTGTTGAATCTTATAAAAATCAAAATTTTAATATATTTAAAAATTATAATTTAGATATTCCATATTTTTTTAGAATTTTTCAAATTGAATATAATAATACTCCTAAAACTTTTTTTATAAATTTATTTAAAAAATATATTGATTTACGTAGGAGAGTGTTGAAATATATATCTGAAAATAATGGATTATTAGCATTTACATCGTTTTTTGATATTGGCGATAATATTGATTTTGAAATGCTTAAAGATAGATTAAAAAATAAGAATAGTAATAATCAATTATCGAATCAAAATTATAAAAATTATGTATTATACGGCAATGATATAAGTGATACAAATAATATTATTAATAATAATAGTAAAGGTAATCAAAAAATTACTGATAAAATTCGTAAATTTGATTATTTATATGTAAATAAATTTGATAATTCATATTATAAAAGAAAACATCAAGAAATGATTAATAAAAATTATACTGACTTAAAAAAATCAATTGATAATTTTGTTGGAGCTAGCGCAAGTTTTGATTTATTAAATATTATTAAAAATAATTTGGAAGTTGATTATAATATTATTAACTTTATATTTAATTATGTTGATCCAATTCTTTTTGGTAAAGCAGTCGATTCAAATATTTTAATAAAACAATTTATATCAAAAAAAATTAATAATTTTGAATTATACTATGATCAATATATGTATTGGTATAATCATTTTAATAATAACATTAAGATAAGTAATAATGGTAAAACAGATGAATCAAATTTCAAGAAATTTTATGATGATATTTTTAAGAAAATAAATAAAGGTAATACTTCAAAAATAACTCCAACTGTACCATCTGAAAGTATCCCTTCTGGAAATGGTTCTTCTGGAAATAGTTCTTCTGGAAATGGTTCTTCTGGAAATGGTTCTTCTGGAAATCATAAAAATAATGATTTTAATGAA
>JACCDO012161717.1_pt1 | contig 13930 bp, 4 predicted proteins | sample 7446101 | NCBI WGS metagenome assembly JACCDO01 (sample SAMN15323440, study PRJNA562643) | freshwater metagenome | isolation source: river surface water | place: USA:Blue River Watershed | collected 2017-08-16
ACAGAACCCGGTACCTGGGTATCTATTACTAAATCTACTACATATAAGTATAATAAGAAAGTTTACTTCTGGTATCTTAATGGATACATATATGTACCAAATGCAGATTGGGATGCTATAAGAATGGAACTTGTTTTAGAAGATAATGTTGTTAACTGTGATCCGGCTACTGAATGTACTTTAAGACAAGAACAATCTTTTAACTTACCTGAGTACTTATTCTCAGAAGCAGAGCAGTATGCAATAAAAGAATTAACTATGACTTTATCAGTTCCTACAGATGGTGCTGATGATGGACAAAATGCGTTTAGATAATGGACTTTAACTACACCCTTAAGTATAGAACATTTGACCAGATGATGGAAGATGTTACTATTGATTTACATACATATGCTCTTGAAAATATGATAGAGCCACAGACCCTAATTAAAGTTGCTAGAAAAATTAACTATGAATTAGGACTTAGAGTAAATCAAACTAGAGAAGCAATATTAGATGTATGCCACGGTGTAGCCAAACTTCCTGACAACTTCTATACTTTTAACTTTGCTTTGATTTGTGGTGACTATGTAGAATATGCAGGATACCCACAAGGAGGTACAAACATACAAGAAGTACCATATCAAGAAGTACCGAGCACTGTAGATATATGTGCAGCACCTACTGTAAACTGTAGATCATGTAATGCAAATCCTTGTAAACAAACCGCAGCTTGTGATTTAAATCATCCTGTAGTTGATATAGTACCACCATATGATCCTAACAATCCTTATGGTAATACTTGTGTTCCACCAAGAGTTTTTACTAACTGTAAAGGTGAACAGTATGAAATCATACAGATAGCTGCTAACATGACATACAGAGTTTATAGAAGACTCTTACCATTAAGAATGAAACCTAATCAAACTATAGTTTGTGACTGTCCAAATTTATATTGGAATGCAGAAAATGAAGGTTACATAGAAGATGGTTTTTTAAAAACAAATTTTAGAGAAGGTAAAGTTTATATTAATTATCAAGGGACAATGGAAGATGAGCAAGGTAACTTGCTTGTAGCAGATCATGAGTCACTTAATGATTATTATGAATATGCAATGAAAAAAAGAATCTTTGAGAACTTGCAACTTAATGGAGAAAATGTTCTTCAGAATTTACAGATAGTAAAAGCAGAATTAAGAGAAGCAAGAAATCAAGCATTAAGTATAGTAAATACTCCTAACTTCAAAGAAATGGAGAAACTATGGTGGACAAACCGTAGAGCTCAGTATTCTAAATACTATGATATGTTTAAATCATATTCTCCAAACAACCTTTACTACAGATACTTAGGACTTAACAGAGTTATTTAATAATGGCAAAGAAAAATAATCTACAGACAACAACTCAGGTTATTACTAGAAGTTTTACAAAAGGTCTGAACAAAGATACTGACCCATCTTTAGTTCAAGATGGAATGTGGACTTATGCTAGAAATGCTGTAAATAACACTGAGGAAGGTAACATTGGAACTATATCTAATGAATCCGCAAACTTTCTTTGTGGTACAGCTGCGGGAACTATGCCTGCTGTTGTAACTAACAAATACATTGTAGGAGCTATATTACTGTACTCTGACAAGTGGGTAATATTTACTGCTGGACATGATGCAACTGGTAAAGCAGTAAATTCAGAAATTGGATTGTTTGAAGCTGACAGATGTATTTACAGACCTATTGTACAAGACAGATGTTTAAAGTTTGACAAAAGACATTTGATTACAGGATCTTCTAGAGAGAAAGAAGATTGTACTTGGCAAGTATATTGGGCTGATGGTAAAAATCCAGATAGAGTTTTAAATATTGGAGACCCAAATACATGGCCTGACTATAGTTATACTTGGGTAGGTCAAACTCATATTAACTATTACAGCAATGGTACATCAGAGTTACTATGGCCAGGGGTTGCATGGGTAGAAGAAGAAAGTATTGTAAACAACTGTGTATTTATAGAATATAAAAATATACTAGATTGTGATAAAATTAGACTTGCTAGATTAGTAAAGACACCATGTTTAAAAGTAACACTTGGTAACCAAGGAGGTACATTAAGAAATGGTACTTACTTTGCAACTATTGCATATAGTATAAAAGGTCAAAAGGTAACTGATTACTTTTCTCAAAGTAACAATCAACCTATATGGTATCCAAATGATTTCCAAGGTTCACTTACTATTGATGTAGAAGCTGATACAGAAAACTTTGATGAGTTTATATTAGTTGTAGTTCAAAATATTAATCAAGGTACCGTGGCTAAGCAAGTTGGTATCTATTCTACAAGAACTACAAAGATTGCATTAGATCAGTTAAAAGAAGATTTGATTAGTGTACCTATTGAACAGCTTCCATTACAAACACCAATATTTGAGAAGTCTGATCAAATTACTGAAGTAAATAATTATTTACTAAGAGTAGGACCTACATCTAAATTTGATTTTAACTATCAACCACTAGCTAACTTAATTAAAACAAAATGGGCTTCAGTTGAATATCCAGCTGACTATTATGTTAAAGGAGGAAATAAAGGAAGTTACCTAAGAGATGAAGTGTATGCTTTCTTTATTAGATGGGTTTATAATACTGGTGATAAGTCTTCATCCTATCATATACCGGGTAGGGTTGCAGTAAATTATCCTACACCTACAAGTCCTACATATGAGTACAGTGATGATACTACAAGTCCAAATACATTAAATGCAGGAACAGATCCAGATAAAATATTTGAAGTAGTAAACACGGCTATATTAGATCCTTTATCTGGAGGTATAATAGGAACAACAACAGATGATGGAGGAAAAGTTATTGCAACTGGACAAATGGGATATTGGCAATCAGAAGAAGTATACCCAGATAACAGACCGGATATATGGAACTCTAGTTACTACTGCTGGACAGGAAAACAGGACCAGCCAAGTCCTGAATATGATTTGTGTGGATTACCAATCAGACATCATAAGTTCCCTGATAACTATACTTCAGGTACTTCTTCAGCGGTAGAAACAAACCATTATTTACCAACTAACTCAAATTCACCTGCTCTAGCTAAAATAAGATTAATGGGTGTGTACTTTGAGAACATATCATATCCAAAAGATAATGAAGGTAATGATATACCTGGTATTGTAGGGTATGAAATTCTTAGAGGGTCGAGAGAAGGTAATAAAAGTATTATTGCAAAAGGAATGATTAACAATTTTAGAACCTATCAAGTATCAGGTCAGGTTGCTAATCCTGCTAATCCTACAATTGGATTATATGCTAACCATCCTTTTAATACTATCAAGCCTTGGTATAACAGCAACAATAACTTTGATCATAACTATTTATATAATGACCCTTATATCAAAGCAGGTAAGTTTGGAGATGACACAATATTTAACCAAAACATACCTTTAGATATAACTACATTCCACTCACCAGATACAATGTTTAGAACACCGTATCTAGCAGTGAATGAACTTAAGTTATATGGATACTATAGAGGAACTGCAGTACAAAACTATCAAGAACCTAATCAGCATCCTGAAAATAAACTATTATCAGATTTTTGTTTGTGGCCTATATTCTTAGCAGGACTTATTGAAGCTGCTATATCTATGAAAGGTAAGACTAGTTATACTAACTCTGAACTTACAGCAGGATATAATGCAGCTGCAATTATAACTCCTCCTTTTCCTGCAGGAATTTTAGCAGGAGCAACAACTGCTTATAATACTGCTATTAGAGGTTATTTAGGTGGTCAAGGAATATTTTTAGATGGTATTGCTGCAGCATTTACTGGACAGACACCTGCATATTCACTTATAAATACTGCATATAATGCTGCAGTAGAAGTAGGTGCTGCAGCAGGAGTAGCAGGATCTAAACCTATAACAACCACATTTGAAGTACCAGATTGGGCTTATGCTCCTTTTGCAATAAAGGTATTACACGTAACAGAACAAATGTCATTCTATTTTTCTGAAGGTGCTAGAGCAACTATTGCTTTAATTAAAGCAATATTACCTTATGACCAGTTTGCATTACAATCTATATCATATGGGTTCTATAATGACTTTAGAAAAGTTAACCCGGATAATGGACTCTACAGATTTAAAATAGAGGACAGTTTTTATATAAGAGATAATATACAACAAGTACCATCATATTACTTACATACAGGAGCAATAAGAAACTTTAGTATCAATAACCTAAAGAGATCTGATGCTGTAGTATTAAGAACTAAGAGTGGACCTAAGTATAACTTATCTTATCCTAATGGAGTAAACACAGGGCCAGATTATATTAAAGAAAATATTGGTTATAAATATGTTGACCAATCATTAACTACACTTGGACACATTAATGCAGGTGGTGTAATTGATCCTCTTACATTAGGTAATGTAACAGACAATACTCCAAACTTTGAAGATAAGACTTTTACATTTAATAATCCAATAGCAAGTTATTATGCTGGAATAAAGACTAGAATAAGAAACCAGTATAGCCAGCTTGAGTCTATCAAACAAATTGCTATTACACCATGTGAGCAAAAGTTTGCTTACTCTGGATTATCAGACGGGGTTACAATATTATGTGGACCTTGTAATGAAGATAAAAGAATAAAGAAAATACCAAGAACACCTGTATTCTTTGGGGGAGATGTATTCATTAATAGATACACTGAGAAGAATACAATGTTCTTTTTCTATGATTGGTTATATGGTCAACCTGATGGATTTGAATATAACTATCTAATACGTCCTATGATACCTCTTCCAAGATTCTGGATGAACAGTAGAAGCTATGATGTATCAGATATGATCCCTGATTGGAATGATATATTTGGTGGTGGCCCAGATCCAGATCCAGGAACAGGATGGAGACCAAGTAACTTCTATAACTTAGATAATGAGAACTATGATTATACTAATGATGATCCAGGAAACTATCCAGGATTGTTCAGACCTAAAGATTCATATTTCTATTTAGCTAACTCTGGTGTAAGAGATTTTTATGTAGAGTCAGATGTATTAGTTGACTTTAGAATTTCTGGAGATTTTGAGTGGGAGAAACATTATGATGCTAATAGATATACAAATCTACCAGCAATGTTTGACATGAACCCTGACATTATCACAAGAGGTAACTGGTATAGATATGATTACTCACTGAGTATAAGTAAGTTATACAATCAGTATTTTTCTGCAGGAGTTATACAAGGTAGATACTATGATCCAGAAGTAGCTAAGTTGTGTTATACTTACTTCCCTGATAGAATCTATTACTCATTACAACAACAGAATGAGTCATTTAAAGATAGCTGGAATATATACTTACCTAATAACTATAAAGAGTGTAAGTCTCAAATTAGTGGAGTTAAGTCAATAAACAAGAGTGGTATATTTATTACTTTTAAAAATGACAGCCCCCTAATGTATCAAGGTGTTGATACCCTACAAACTGACTTGGGTACTAAAATTACTATTGGTGACGGAGGATTGTTTTCACAACCAGTTCAGTCTGTAATTAATGCTGATAAAGCATATGAGTACGGATCTTCTCAAAACAGATTTAGTATTGCATCTACACCAGCAGGATTATATTATGTATCTCAAAACCAAGGTAAGATACTTGCATATGGTTCAGGAGGATTAAAAGAAATATCTCAGATTGGATTAAAATGGTGGTTTAACTTATTCTTACCATACCAGTTATTAGATTACTTCCCTGAATATCCTTACACAGATAATGCAGTTGGAGGTATTGGTATACAAACAGTATATGATAACTTAAACTCAATACTGTATTTTAGTAAGAAAGACTATGCTATTAAACAAGGAATAGATCCAGCTACTGTAGCTTATGTACCTATAGTAGAAGAATGTAGAAACTACAATGGAACTACCGTATTGAAAAATGGTGAAGGAGATTACTTCACATTAAATGGTAATGGTAGATATCTGTTAGGTGACCCTGCAATATTTGAAGATGCTTCTTGGACAGTAAGTTATGACCCTAAGAATGAGTTCTGGATTTCTTTCCATGACTGGCATCCTGATTTAGTATTACCAAGTAAGAATGCTTTCTTTACTACAAAGAAAAATACTTTGTGGAGACATGGTATATCATGTGAACGTTACTGTAACTATTATGGAGTAGACTATCCATTTGAAATTGAATTTCCAATTACTACTGGCCAATCTCCTACTATAATAAGATCAATGGAGTATATACTTGAATGCTATAGAAATGCACCAAACTGTGTTGATGAGTTCCATGTATTAGATTTCAATTTTGATAATGCAGTTATATATAATTCAGAACAAGTATCTGGTTATTTAAATTTAAATTTATATCCAAAAAATAATGTAACTTTAAGTTTAGACTATCCTAAGTTTAACCCATCTATTCCTATGATAATTAATGACATAGCAGTTGGAGTCCCTGGATTTGATATATTGTTTTCTAAAGAAGAAAATAAATATAGATTCAATCAGTTTTGGGATGTAACTAAGAATAGAGGTGAGTTCCCTATAGGATCAAACTATCCTCCTACAGGGCCTGTAGTTCCAGGAACAACAATTCTTCAGGGATCATATCCACAAGAACTTATATGGAATACAGAAGCTAATGGTTATAGAAGATCACTAAACTTAAATAACTTAGATTATAATAAAGCACTTACAGAAAGAAAGAAGTTTAGACACTATACTAATTATATTTCTTTAAGAAAAGAAGTATCAGGTAATACTAGTATGATCTTGAAAATTGTTAATAGCAAAAATGAATATTCTTTTAGATAATGAGTTACAATAAAAGACAACTACAGAAAGATAAAAAGGAACTTACTAAGGCAAAAGCTCCTGGTACTCCTAAAGATATAATCTATGATCCAAGAGGTCAGTGGGCATATCCTGGTCAACCTACAAGAATACCCGGTAATGATATTACCATGAAAGGTGTTCCATATCCTGTATATGGTGTAGACAATACTGGCTATGGTCAGATGATGTATCCGGGTGCAGATTATACTTTTCCAGGAGAATATGTAGATGAATATCCACAACTAAAAAAAGGTGGTATACCTAAGTTAGTTAAGCTACCTAATAAGAAAGGTTCCAAAGGATACTCAAGAAGTCTTGAAGCAACTAATAAATTATTTACAGAGAATACACTATTTGACAAACCTAAGTCAAGAAAGAAAAAAGTATTTGACCCTAGTTCTAAATACTACCAAGAAGGTGGTATGCAAACCACAAAGTCTAAGGACGGCACTATTACAAATAAGTTTATAAATAAAGATGGTAACACTGTAATACAAGTCAAGACTAAAGATGGTAGATATTATGAAAAAATAGTAGAGCCTCAAATAAATCCTTTAGATAATACACCTAGATATCAAAATGCTTTATTAAATAATCCAGCTGTAGTTGCTGATAATACAAGAGTAGCCAATGCAGACTTTGCAGCAGAAGCAGTTTTAAATAAGCCTAATGTAGATGCTGCAGTTGCTGCAGAAAAGAAAGCTCAATATGAGTTTGAAAAAAATAAGTGGGATTATTATAACAAACAAGACTTAGTAAATCAAATAGGAGATAGAGCTAAAGCATTTATGGTAGACACATTAGGGATGGCTTCTAGATTTGTATCAGGAGAACAAGCTTATATTCCAGGAATGGGAGATGCATTAGTTAATTATGAAGATCCTAACAGAAATAGATATCTACAAGCAGTTGGATATACTCCTGGAGCAATTGAAGCGTCTGATATTCAAAATATGGTTAACCCTATGTATTGGGGAGCATCTATAGGAAGTAATATGAAAAGAGGAAATTATGGTACTGCTGCTATAGAGGGAGCATTAACATTTGCACCTTTTCTTCCTAAAGGTTCAGGTAGCTTAATTAAACAAGGGGCAGGAATGATTGCCGATGATATTTCTAAAGCAAGCAATCATCTTACTACAAAAACACCTTTAAAAAATGCTTATAAATTAAATCCTTGGGCATTTAAAGCTAATCCTCAAGCTTATTATCATAGAAGCCCTGATTTAGATAATATTATTAATAAAGAAACTAGAACCCTTCAAGGATTTGGAGAATCTGAGGCTGGTAAGGTTTATACAGAAGCTGCTAATGCCTCTACAACAGGAATTAACTTAAAAAAAGGTGCTAACAACCAGTTATATTTTTCTAAAGGTGTTCCTTTAGATGGTGGTAGATATAATTCTACTAAATTAGGAATGAGTGGTCAAAAATATGCGGGTCCATACATAGTAGAAGTAACAGATGTTCCAATGGGAAAATCTGTTAAAGGAAGACCACCTGGAGCAGAACCTAGAGGAATAGAATCATATGCTGTATCTAAAAGACCTATATCTTTAGATGAAGCTAAATTTTATAAGGAACATTGGTTAAAAGGATACAAAGAAGTTCCTAAAAAGCTACCCGGTTCTCCTAAGTATCCAAATGGAGGTATGCTTAACTCTTCATTAGAATTACAACAAAGACAAGATGGAGGTATACAAGAAGGTTTATACTCATTCTCCGGAAGACCTGGTTCTGAATATAAATATCAAAATGGACAGTGGTACATTGCTAATAAAGGAACTAATAATATCTATGTACCTATGGAAGATCCATCAGGTAACAGAGCTAAAACATTAATGGCTGGTATTAAATCTGGTAAAACTAAAATGCTTGGTCAAGTACCTGCAACTCAAAATAAAACTAGATATCAAAATACTATTCCAAATATACCTGTTGATAATACAAGAGTAGTTCAAGATAATAGACTTCCTAAAGATATACAAGAAGTAGCAAGAAGGCAAGAGGCTGCTCAAAGAGCATTTGAAGAATCTAGAAGAGATGAAATCAAACAAGGTCAGGAATATGGAATAGGTGCAAAAACTTGGGATGTTATTACTAACCCATTTACAGCAGCTGAATATATTATATCTGGAGGTGGTCTTCAGAATATGCCCCGCAACATTAATGAAATGCGTATTGCTGGTATTGACCCAGGAGTAGTACAAGGAAGGAACTTAGTTGGTAATACAGTAAATGCATTCACTAACTTAGTTGATGCTGGAGATAAAGTAATTAGAAATGTAGGAAAAGGTAATTACCTTGATGCTGGGTTAGAAGCAATGAGATTTATTCCAGGTGCTAGATTATCTACAGGACTAGGTAAAAAAGCAGGTAAATATCTTACAACACAAACACCTTTAAAAAATGCTTATAACTTAAGACCATCTGTTTTAAAAGAAAATCCTGAAATGTTTCTTTATAGAGCAAGACCTGTTGGTCAAAATCTTGACATGAATATGGCTGCTCAAATAAGAGCAAAAGAAGCTGCAGGAGAACCTTTAACATGGTATCAGAGAAATTTATTAAATCCTCATACCAATCCTGAAATGTTAGCTAGGGAAAAATATTATGGACAATGGTTTGAAAAAGATCCTTCAAGATTAGATTTTTATATTGATCCAGGTACTAGAAATTTTGCAGATGATGATGCTATAGAAATATTAAGAACTAAGTTACCTAAAGCAGAAGCTAATAAACTAAATGTTTCTCAATTTAATGATGCTAAAATTTTATCTGCATCTCCAGAAACAGAGTTTATATTACCTAAAGGTGTTATAGAGTCAGCTGAAAGATTTCCTAAAAGTTCTTGGCAACAACTTATACAAGAAGATAAAGCATTTAATACACCTCATTGGTGGAGAGGTTATGGGTCTAACACACCTAGACAATTTACAACAAGAGGTCCTATTGGTCAAAATATAGGTACAGGTCTTACAGAAGAGGATATTGCAAAAACAATACAAAACCAAGTTGACTGGATAACATCAGAAGAATATTTTAAAAGACGTTCAGCTAATACAGGTGAAACTTATGATCAAATACAAAGAGACGTTAATAAAACAATTAACAATGCAAAAGATGCAAAGTTTGATGTAAATGCTAAATTATCCGGAAAGATTCAAGGAGAACAAACTCCAAGAAGTCTTAATACATTTTGGGGCCCTCCAACAGTTGATATTTCTTCAGCAGCAAATAACCCCTTGATGGTTCTTGAACATGAAACAGGACATTTATATTCACCTGCAGGTTTTAGTACTGATGATGTAAAATTACATAGAGGTTATGACAACCCAAATGTAGCAGACCTTCCTGCAAATAAAAGAGGTATATATGCAAATTATCCTTCTTTAGGTGATAAACTTAAAGATGATTACTTACAGCTTGGTTATGAACAGCAAGTAAGACACCTTAATGCAAGAAACCAAATACTTGATAAATTTAATTTGCCTAAAGATACACAATTAAATGAAGATCAGGTTAGACAATTTGTAGATGATTGGGCAACCAAAATGAATAATAGAGTTGAAGGTTGGGAAGCTAAAGGTTCTAATTATAAATATGGAAAAGAACAAGACTATGATGATTTATGGGAAGAAGAGTTTGATTTGATTAGAAAACAATTACTTGAAAAAAAATATGGTGTTGATGATGCAGACTTTCTTAAAAATTTACCAGAAGAAGAAAAAAAATTATTTAGACAAGAAGTAAGAAGAACATTTGAAAAAAAACTTACTGATGTTCTTAATAAAGCTTGGGTAGCTGTACCAATTGCTATAGGAGCTGGAGCAGCAGCAACTCAAGGTGAATCACCAAAACAAGCAGGTCAACTAGGTCCACAAAAGTTTCAAAAAGGAGGTCCTGTATTTGTAACGTCTAATAAAAATACTCCTAAGTTTATTGGTAGTGGTAAAGTTAAATTACCTGAAGTTTATAAAAACACTGGGATGATAACTATACCAAAAGTAAAACAAGAACCTAAAAAAGAAGAAGTAGTAAATAAATCTGTACCAAGAAAACCAGGAGAACCTGTATTTGTAAATAAAAATGCAAAACCTGCAGTGATTATAGGAAATACAGATAAGCCAAAAGTAGTGGTAAGTAATAAGAGTGCAACTCCTTTCCAAGATATAATTAATCCTTTTGTTGCACAAACAAAAGAAACAATGCAGGCACAAGCTAAGGCTAGAAGTAAAACACCGTTTCAAGATATTGTTGACCCTTTTATAGCAAAAACAAAAGAGATAGCAAAAGCACAAGAACAATCTAGAAGTAAAACACCATTCCAAGATATACTTAATCCTATAGTAGATAAAGCAGAAAAGAACTATAAGAATGCAATAGAGCAAAACAAAAAACCACTTAACCCTAATTTTTTTGTAGATCCAACTATAACAGGAACATTTGAAAAAATGAGTCCTGAAGAATTACAAAAATATGCTGTAAATGAAGAAGAAGAGAGTGGTGTTAAAGTTCAGGAAAATCCAAAAGTTAAAAAATATAAAGGTACTATAGAAGTCCTTGATAAAAAATTACAATCTGCATATTATAATTTGACTAATCCTAATTTATCAGGAAATGAAAAATTAAAAGCTAATGCTAGGTATAAAGAATTGATGGGTAAAAGAAATGATTATGTTACAGCAATTAACAAAGTCAAAGCAGAAGATGTTGGTTGGTTTGATGCATGGATAAATGATAATCCAGAAATTGGTAAACCTGCTCAAAAATTTGGATTAGCTGATGAACCATCTTATATGACTTATGATTTACCTAAATTTGAATCATATACAGATCTTGAAAATAAAAAACAAGAAGAATATAAACAGTCTACTAGATTTGAAGAATTAAATCCTAACAAATCTCAATTTACAAGATGGAAGTTTAGAGCAGCTGCTTCTAATGATGAACCATTAAAAGTACAATTATATGGTACAAGAGGTGAAAGAGAAAAGGAAAATGTAAATATTAAAACTAAAGGTGCAATAATGCACTTTTTAGATCAGAGTCCTAAGTCTGGGTTTATTACTAAAGAAACTAAAAACTTCTATAAAAAGTTGAAACCAACAGATTATATAGGTTACTTGAAACAAAATGAAGATGGTACGCATAGTTTGCAGTATAAACCTAAAAAAGAATTTACTGACTCAAATATTTATAATAATACATTCCTTGTAAGACAAGTTAAATTTGATGATATTGATTTTAAAAGAAAAGCTGAAGATGATAACTTTTCAGGACATACATATCCTATGCTAAAAGGTACTAATGAAGTTGCTTTACCAATTTCTTCTGGGCCTGATGAAAACATATATGATTATTCTTCAGGACAAAGTGTAGTATTTATATTTAAATACAACGGTAAACTTAGATACCAGCATTTTGCAGGATCAAGAAATGAAATTAAAAAAGAAGGTGAGGATATTAAAAAAATGTATAACCTAAAAGATAAAGAATTAACTCTTGGTTTAGCAGATGCAGGAAGTTATTCATCAGCAATAAGTGGTAATTTAACAAACAATAAACTTAACAATAAAGACTACGGTTATTACAACCGAAACAGTTATACAGGTGCAGGTATGGCCATAGTAACTGAGTAAACTTTATAAGTTTATAAGATATAGCAAAATTTAGTATATTTAATATATAGGCTAATATGAAAAAACAACATATACTTCCAAGAGCACAAGAAGGTATGCAAGCACCTCCTCAACAAATGATGGGATACCCTGGAGCTCAAGATCAACAACAGCAAGAACAGGTTACAGAAGATCAATTAATACAATTGGTAATGCAAGACATAAGTCAAGATCTTCCTAAAGCTGCAATTGTACAAAAAGTAATGACTATTGCAGGTTTAGAACTTCCTGAAGCTAATCAGTATGTAGAACAAGTTTATGCTGCTTTACAAAGTAAGATGGATGAAGCAGGAGAAGCTGATGCTGAAGATGAAGAAGTTAATGAACTTGAGGGTCAGATGGCTCAAGAACAACCAGCTGCTACATCAACTCCTATGCAACCAATACAAGGGTATACAGACTTGGCAATGGAAGATGATGAAGGTCTAGAAGAAGATCTTACCTCACTTGATGATGAAGACATGATGCGTTATGGTGGACAACCAATGATGCAACAAGGTGGTAATTTTGTTGATGACTTGATGTTAGAACAAATGCGTTCTGTATATTATCCTGGTATGGCAAATTATCTTCCAGAAGAACCATACTATATGGATGAAGCTGCACAGTTAGCATGGCAATTACCAGAAGACACCACAGAACAACCAGAAAAATTAATTGACTTTACACAACCTGTATTTAATACAGAAGAACAACAGTTTTCTCTTGGTGGATTCAAGACTAAGAAAGGTTATGTAAATAATGTAATGCGTCTTGTAAAAAAACAACTTGGTGGTAATGAGGAAACATCTTCAGATGATGCAGATCCAAGAGGGGAAGATTTAAGAAAAAATAGACTTGATGCTTTTCTTGCTTCTGTAAAAATGGATGGTAACATGTCAATTGCTAAAGAGGAGGCTAAGAAACAATTTGACCAAGCTCAACAGCAATTCCAAATGGGAATGAATCCACAAATGGAAGCTTTAAACCAATATATCCCAGAAGATTATGGTATGCCAGCAGCACAAAGAGGAGCTGAAACTTCAGGTGATTTTCTTAACTCTAGAAAATATAGAAAGTTATTAAGAAAGATGCCTTAGGTTTAGGGGCACTTCCTGTTAAAAGTCTAGAAGTAGATAGAGTAGGTTTGTTTGGTAGACCTAAAGAGTACACAGTTAATTTTGATGAGTCTCCATTACAACAGTTAGCATCAAATCCAATGCTATCAGGAATGTATGGATATGGTACAACTAGCCGTATTGTTAAAAGTCCTGCAAGACTTGTTACTGAAACAGTTAGTAATGCAGTAAATAAATCTGCTGCTGAAGATGTAGATGTAGAAGAAGACAAAGATAATGCTGCACAAGTACAAGAAGATCTAAACAAAAAAGAAGAAGCAAAAGTAGAATCAGGAAATGCAGGTTCTAGT
>JACCDO011690734.1_pt1 | contig 13928 bp, 11 predicted proteins | sample 7446101 | NCBI WGS metagenome assembly JACCDO01 (sample SAMN15323440, study PRJNA562643) | freshwater metagenome | isolation source: river surface water | place: USA:Blue River Watershed | collected 2017-08-16
AAAAATGCATTTTAAATATGATGAGATAAAATCACCAATTGATGAAGTAAATCAATTGAATGAAGAATTTTTAAATCGATGTTATAAACAACAAGAAAATGTTTTGGATAAAAAACAATTAACATATTTTGGTATAATACCATTTGATATATATAAATATTCTATTCAAAAAATAGAATATTTAGTAGAACCAATAAAAAATAAAATAAACATTGAAAGTTATGAAAATGAAAATAAAAAACCTCGATTATTTTTTATTAAATTAATGATGTTTAGAGAAAGTGATTTTTTCTTACCAACTTTATCTTATATAGGTACTATTATTGATAATAAAGTATATATTATGAATTCACAATATTTAGGTGGTTTAACACAAGATAAATATTTAATGGCAAAACCTTTTGAAAAAGAACCAACCTATCAAATTATTAATAAAAATTATACTAACCAAACTAATACAGCTATTTTACAATTAAACCCAGATAGTGTTGTTAAACAAGTTAAAGAATATCAAGAAAGTTATAAATTGAATAATCAATGGGCTTGTTTTAATACTGATCCAGATGTTTTAACAAATCCCGAAAAATCAGCTCAAATACTTGTGACAAATAATTTTAGTGATAGAAACAATTATGTACCGACACGTGAACATTGTGAATCTAGTTTTGATTGGTATGGTCGTCCTAAACAAGTAGGAATTTTAGATAGACCATGTAAAACAGATGATGAATGTCCATTTTATCAAGGAAATAGAAATTATCCTAATAAAAAAGGAAAATGTTTACCTGATGGACAATGTGAAATGCCTGTTGGTGTTCAACCTTTAGGTTTTCATTATTTTTTCCCATCATATAAATATAGACCTTTATGTTATAATTGTAAATCTGATAAATGGTTATTAAATACCAAATTGGAAGATTGTTGTGAAGAACAAAATAATAAAAAAAAATATCCTTTTTTAAATGGCCCTGATTATGCATTCGAAGGTGATAAACAAGATAGAATAAATCATTATTATAGTTTAAATTGTTATAATAATGTAAAAGGAGAAAGAATTTGTAAATAAATAATTTGTAAATAAAAAATTAATAAAATTATATAACTTTCATATTTTTGTTCTTATAGTTATACATAAAAATATTTTTTATAGCAATAAATATTTTTTATTTTGCTATTTTATCTAAAATATTTTATTTTTATATTGCTTTTTTAACAATACGTTTTTTTGTTAAAAAATGTTTTAAAAATTTAGATTTTTTATTTTTTTAAGTTGAATTAATTAAATAATTAAATAATTAAATAATTAAATAATATTTAAATTTATTTTTTTGATTTTATATTTTTCATTAAAATAAAATATAAAATTAGTCTAAATTATTATCTAATAAAGTTTTATCGTTGCAATTCATAACACCAACTAAATATTTACAATTTTGACTAGGATTATTAGACATATAACCATTATCAAAATAATATTCACGAGCCCCTTCATGATATGGTATAGGTACTTGTTTATTATCTAATTCTACATCAGATATAAAATTAATATATTCAAAATTATTATTTTTAAGGAGTTTAATATTTTTAAAATAAGAATTAGTTATATTATAAATAATATCTTTATCAACAAAACGATTTGTCACTAAATATTCATCAAAAGATAATATTTTCATATCTGGTTTAAATTTGTTCCAATTTTCATTTTTAATTCTTACTGGTAAATAAGATTTTGATACATTATTTAGATCAATATAATCTATATCATATTGATAATTAATTTTTTTAAATACTTTTTCTTGAGGTATATTAAAAGGTAAAATTTTAAGACCATGATAAGAGTTTTCATTAAAAAATTTAGTTATATTTTTATTTGGAAAATAATCAATCCAAATTAGTAAATCTAATTCATTATTAATAAGTGCTTCTCCACCATCAAAAATGGTATCATAAGGTATTAATGTATAATCTATATTAATTTGATATTTTAGATAATCTAATATATCAAATGCTACAAAATTTATTTTTTCTTTTTCACTTAACATATATTTATTAACACCTATTTTAGATTTAAATGGAATACTAGTTAAAGATTCAATTTTATTATTTTTACGAGTTATAAAAAAAACATATCTTTTGGATATCTTTAAAACTAATTTTACATTTGTTGGATCATCTTCCTTAGTAGAATTTGAATTATAATAAGCAATAGCAGGTATTGACTTAATTGATAATTGTATATTATTATTATTTAAATTTTTAATAAGATCCATATCATATTCAAATTCAATATCATTGCAATATTTTATTTTTGAATTAGCTAATAACAATTTAGCTATATTTTGAATAATATATTTTTTTTCTTTTATATAATAACCAAAATTAATTGGTTTATAAAAAAAATTTTTTTTATAATTTAATCTTTTATAATCTTCATTTTCATAAAATTGTTGTATTTTATCTTTTTCATTATCATAATATGGAATAAAAAAAGTTAAATAATGTTCTTTATTTTCTTTATTCATATTATTAATAAAATAAAATAAAAGTAGTATAATTAAGAAAATACAAATCAATTTTATATTTTTATATAAATAATTATTTTTAATAAGAATCATATTCATCTAATTTTAATATATAAATTTTTTAGATAAAAAAAAAATAATAAAATTTTATTAATAAGTAGAGTATAATTATAATGGAACTTTCTAAATTATTTTTATTTTATATATTTATTATTTTAGTTATTTATTTTATCAAACCTTCTATTTTTCAATTAAATAATTTACCAGAAAATCAAAAAAGAAGAAAATTCATTTTAATTCTATTATTCATGTTTATTGTTGCAATTATTATTTTCTTTTTTAAAATATTCTATGAATATTATTTAACTAATTAATATGTTTTTCTTTATTATTTTATTTATGAATTATATTTATAAATATTATCTTTTATGTTAAGAAAAAATATCAATATAGAGATTATTAAACCATTTATCGATAATACCAAAAATATAGAATATAATAATTATAATAATAATGAAAAATTGAACAAAGAAACATCAAATATTGACAATATAAATTATGATGAATTTAAATTAAGTAAATTTAATTTAATAAGATTGAATATAAAAAATATTTTAGAAAATTATATTTTATATGATTTAATAAAAAAAAATGTTATAGATTATCAATATTATATTTTAATTTTATTATTTATTATTTTTATTATATTTTTTATTTTTCATTTATATAAAAATGATTAAAGAAAATATAAAATTTATTTTTAAATAAAATATAAAAATATAAAAAAGTATTATTATTCGTTTTATTTTAAGAAAAAAATTATTGTAATTAACTAAAAGATAAAATGTCTGAAGAAATTTTTAAAGCACGTAGTGAAGAAGAAGTAAGTGATAACGAATCACATTCTGAATCTGAATCTGAAAATGAAACTTCTGAATCAGGTTCAGATTCAGGTTCTGAAAATACTTCAAGTTCTGGTTCAGGATCTGGAAGTGATTCTGATGAAGAAGATGGTGAATATGAAATTGATCTTTCTGATAACGAAATTTATAAAGGTATCTTCTCACTTTTTGAAGATGAAGAAGGCAATAACATTTTAAATTATATTAGTCTTCTTCATAATGAACTTCAAGGTCTTAATGAACAAATGAAGAACTTCCGTCCTCTTCGTAAAGATGTAGGTCGTATTGCTGATTCACTTGAAAAATTAGTATCATTAAAAGAAGCTGAAATGGAAGAAAAAAAAGCTAAAAAAGCTGAAAAATCTAAGTAAATAATTTAATTTAAAATAATTATTTTTTTTTAATTTTATATTAAATAAATATTTTAATATAAATAAAAATAGATAAAAATAGATATAAATGAGTTTTCAATTTACAAATAATAATAATAATAATAACAAAGACAAAACACCTCAATTCTTAGAAGGATCATTAAAAGATTTTAATAATTTAAATTCAAATAAATTTACTAATGAGATAGGTCCTAAAGATCAAATATTTAATAATAATAATAATAATAATTTATTTTATGACAAGCAAAATAAAACAAATATGCCACCTATTGGTGCTCGTTTTGAACCAATACAACCAATAAATAATAAAACAAATAATTCTTTTTTGAATCATCATAGAATTTATAAAGATCTTCATGATAAAAATTTATGAAAAAAATTTATTTTTAAATTAACTATTTTTAAATTTAATTTAAAAAAAGTAAGATATATTATATTTAAGGAACTTAAAAATATGAATTATCATAAAAATCATATAAATATAAATGATTTAACAGAAGATGTAAATATTCAAATATATGAAAAACAAGAAAATATAAAAAATAATAGAGCAATTTATGGAGACGAAGTATATATATTAAATAATGAAGTTATTAATATAAAATCACGAACTAATAAAAAAATAGTAGGTATTTTATATATGGATTCAATCACACAATATGGTATTAATAGTTCAGGGTATCCAATTTATTTATGTAAACCTTTAAATAATAAATATGAACATTTTTATATAGCATCAAGTAAAAAAGAAAAGATAAAAATGTATGTAGTATTTGAATTTAAAGAATGGAATGAAAAACAAAGAGTACCACATGGTCAAGTACTAGAATATTTAGGAAAAGTTGGAGAAGAAGATTCAGAATATGAAATGTTAAGATATTATCATGAATTAAATTTTAATAGATGGAGATTATCAAATGAAGAATTAAATGAAAAAAGAGAATTAATTAAAGAAGAAGATAATATTCATTATGAAGTATTTAGTATTGATCCAATCGGTTCGATAGATATTGATGATGCTTTTCATTATAAATATATAGATGAAAAAAATTTTGAAATAGGTGTTCATATCGCATCACCAACTAAATATATTGAAAATTCAGAAGATTGGATTAAAATTTTATCAGAAAGAATAAGTACAGTATATTTAATTAATAAAAAATATAATGTTTTACCAAATGAATTAGCGGATGATTTATGTTCATTATTAGAAAATAAAAAAAGATTTGCAATATCAATAATATATCAATATGAAATTGGTGAGAAGATAGAATTAAAGAATTGGTATTTTAGAGAAAGTATAGTAAAGAATAGAAAAAATTATAGATATGAAGATGTTGATGATATGATAAAAAAGAATTTTAAAAAGTGTGATAAAGAGATGAAACAAATGTATTTAAAAACAAAAGAGATATTTAATTTTGATGAATTAGATTCACATAAATATGTTGAATTATGGATGATTAAAACAAATGAAATGGTAGCAAAATATTTGGTTAATCATTTAGAAGATCCAAGTAGAACAATATTAAGAGTATGTTTACCAAATAAAATAATAGAAAGAGAAAAAGAATTAAAAATTATGGAAAACACAAAAATCAAAAAATATTTAGAAAGAAGAGAAATGAAAAGTGCACTTTATCAATATTATGATAGAGATAAATATATGGGACATTCAATGATGAATTTAGATTTGTACACTCATTTTACATCTCCTATTAGACGAAGTGTAGATTTTTATATACACTTATTATTATTAAATAAAAGTGTTGAAAAATACGATTTAGATAAAGTAAATATTTTTGTTAAAAGAACAAGAAGATTAGATCGTGATTTAAAAAGAATGAATTATATTTTTAAGATGAAAAATAATGAAGTAAAAACAGAAGTAAAAGGTTATTTAATGGAAATGACAGAAAATTTTATTAAAGTATATATACCAGAATATGAAATGGAAGAAAAATATTTTATAAAAGATAGAATTGGATATTCTAATTTAAAAAAAATAGAGTATGAATATGATGATGAATTAGAAAATAAAAAAATAAATAAAATAAAAATAGATGATAAAGAGTATAATTTATATGAAGAACGAGATATTAAAATTTGGGTATTTACAAAAGAAGATAATTTTATGAGAAAATTAAAAATTGATATTTTATAAATATTTTTAATCATAGTTTTTTTAGTTAAATCATTTATTTTTTTTTCTTTTATTATTAAAGATACAATTTTTAATAATCAAAAATGGGTAATCAAGAATCAACACCGCAACAACAACAACGTATAGTTCGTAAAGTAGTTAAAAATAATAATTTAAATAATAATTATCAAAATCAAAATATATCGAGAAGACCTAATCAACAACAGAATCCCCAATATTCATATTTTCCGAATGAAGTAAAAGAGTTGCAATATCAAAATAATAATCAAAGAAATATAAATCACAACAGATTACATATAGATAATAATGTAGATAATGTAACATATTTTCAAAAAATATATCAAGAAAATTATGAAAAACAGAAGAATAATCCATATTATGATCAACAAAAATACGATTACCAACAAATAGATAAATTAAATAGTAAAAATACACAAAATTATTCTCTAAATATTGATCCAAAAATAGCAAATTATTATCAAAATCAACAGAATCATTATAATCAACAAAAACAGAAATTTGAAGATCAAAGATATAATCAAAGATATCCTCAAATGGATCCAATAGAATCAAGAGGAGGAAACACAGTTAATAGTATGTATTCAGATAGACAAAAAATACAGTATCAAAATAATTTATCAAATAATGATAATTATGATCAAAAATTTATAACAACAAGAAGAATGGAAGATATGATGTCTGAAAGAAATCTTTTTCAAGCTCAACAAACAGAAAATTTATATGCTCAAAATATAAATCGTTCAAATCAAGATTTAATTTATACACCACCTAGACCAGAACCATCAAGAACTATTCAAAATGAAAATCAAAATAGACAATTAATATTAAGAAGGGATTATGAAAATTTTAGTTTATCACCTTATAGTTTTCAACAAGATATAGATGAATATAATAAAACACAAGAAGAAGAGAGAATAGAGTTTGAAAAAGAAGAGAGAAGAAGAAGAGATGAGTTTGAAGAACATATGAATAAAAAGAGTGATTTTTTAAAAAAAAAAATTAAAGAGTTTGAAGATAATTATAATCCATATGAGATTTTGGGTTTATCAAAATTTAATTTAAGTGAAAAAGAAGTTAAAAAGTCATATAAAAAAATGGCACTTAAATATCATCCTGATAAGGCAGGACCACAATATGCAAATCAATTTCAATTAATAACTCAAGCTTATATATATTTATTAAATAAATGTGAAGAAGAAAATAAATACGAAAAGAAATTTACACAAGAAGTTAAACAACAAAAATACAAAGATGATATCAACGAGGAAGGTGTACATAATATTTATTTAAATAAAGATAAATTTGATATTAATACTTTTAATGATATTTTCCAAAAATATCATATAGATGAAGATAATGATGGTTATGGACATCTATATAAAGAACAAGATAATCAACTTAAAGATGATTCAAAAATATTTGGAACTAAATTTAATAAAGAGATATTTAATGCTACTTTTGATGATATTAAAAAGAACAGAAGAAATGACCAAATTGTAGAATATCAAGAACCACAAGCTTTAGTATCAGCAAATGTCGGTTTTAAAACTTATGGTGATAATGGAGGTGGTGATTATAGTGGTAATAGTTCATTAACATATACTGATTATAAAAAAGCACATGTAGATGAAACATTATTAATAGATGCATCAAGAGTAAAGTATAGAGAATATAAAAATATAGATCAATTAAAATCTGATAGAGAAAGAATAACATATGATGCAACACCAGAAGATAGTTTAAGATATCAACAATTTGAAAGATTAAAACAACAAAGAGAAGAAGAAAGATTGAGAAAACAGAAAGAGAGTGATAAAATGTGGGAAGAACAATATAGAAAAATAAATAAAAAATTAATTATTAATAAATAATAAAAAAATTTAATTAAAAAAAATAAGATTGAAGATCTTTCAGAAATAAATTATTCAAAAATTTAAATAAAACAAATAAAAAGAGTTAAAAATATAAATAGAAATCTAGGTCAAAAAAATATTAATATGATATAAAAAAACATCGTAATAATTTAAAATCCAAACCTTTAGAACAAATATCACCATTAAATTATTATTTAAAATTTTATTTTTTTATTTTAAAATTAATAAAAATTATCGTATTTTTATTAAAAAATTAATCTAAAAATGATAAAGAGAATTAAAATATTATGTTAAGTTTTGATAACTTTATTTATTTAATCATATTATTTTTTGGATATTTATATTTATCAAAAGATTATGAACAATTTATGTTTTTAATTATAAATAATATGATAAATTTTTTAAAATTTGATATTCAAATCACAAATCAAGAATTAGAAAATTTACCTTCAAAAATTATTTTAGTATCTAGTCATACTTCAATACATGATTTTTTTATTTGTTATTTTGTTCATTATTTATATTTTAGAAAAAATTATACAATGAATGTTGTTATGAAAAAAAGTTTTGAAGAATTAACAACTCCTGTTATAAAATTATTAGATAATAAAATGAAGATAATTCAAGTTGATACATTAAAAAAAGGGACAACACAGCAAATTATAGATTATTTAAAAGATAAAAATAATTTTATATTAGCCATAGCACCCGAAGGTACACGAAAATGTGTAAGTGAATTAAGAAAAGGTTATTATTTTATTTGTAAAGAATTAGATATAAATGTATTATATATAGGTGTAGATTTTAAAAAAAGAATAATAAAATTAGAATCAATACATAAAATAGAAGATGAATGGGAAAAAGAAAAAGAATGGTTTATAGAAAAATGTAAAAAATATATACCATTGTATCCAGAAAGATGTTATTGGACAAGAGAAGAGTTTTTGGAAGAAATAAAAAATATCGATTTTAATCATCAAATTGATTCATAAAAATTTAAATTTTTATTTAATTTTTTAACAATTTTTATTGTTAAATAAATAAAAAAAAGAATTATTATTTTATTTTTTATATTTTATTTTATCTTCTTACAGCAAATGCAAATTCTTCATCATTATTTAGTTTTTCCCATTCTTCATCACTATCATCATTATTTTCTTCATTATATTTTTTAATACTTTCAAACCATTCATTATTACTACTAAAAATTCTCATCTCTTTAATCATTTTTTCAAGTCTTTTACCTATATCTGGAATATCTAATGCAAAATCATTTATCTTTTCAATAATTTTACCCATTTTATTAATCCATATATTAGTAAATTGAGAATTGTCAAATATTATGTTCCAATCTTTTCGTGTATCTTTCTTTTCTATTAATAAATTAAGAACATATTCATAACTTATAGATCTTTGTTCTTCATTTATCATATTATGATCTAAATATTCTCGTAAACCTTTATAATGATTTTGATTAATAAACTTATTAACAGTTATTTTAACTTCTTTTTCATTGAATGTACTCAAATTGTTATCATTTAAGTATTTAACAGGATTTTCCAATATCTGTGTCATCTCATTTAAAAAGAATTCTGTTCTTGTTGTTTTTTGAAGATTTGAACTTTTGTAATCATTAAAAATTTTAACATATTCATCAAATATTTGATATTTTATTTTATTAATAAAATTATTTAAACATAAATATTTTATTATTTTATGAATACATTCAACTTCAATCTCTTCAATTGGATCAAAATCATTATGATGAATATGGAAAAATTGCAATATCATAATATGTAAAATATCCATATGTATATGTTTTTCTTTGAATAAATGCAAAAGAATATCAATTAAACCAATTAATTGTCTTTTCTTTTCAAAAAATTCATTATCATCAACTCTCTCTTTTGTAAAGGTTATATCTCTATTTTTAAACTTTTCTTCTAATTTATTAATAAAATAACGTTTAAAATTCATATATAAATATGCTTCATTATGACAATCTTTTTCACATGCAAAAGGACCTAATGATTTTTCTTCGTTTAATTTGTCACCTCCATATTCTTTTTCACCATATTTAAATCGAACATAATAATCTTCATCTAAATTAATAACTTCATATCTTAATTGATGAACTTCTAGATTATTCCAAATTGTTTGAGCTAATAAGATATATAAAGGTAAATATTTTGATTCATTTATACACTTTTCAAAAATAGAATTAAATACAAGTTCAAATAAATCAGGATGATCAAATTTAATAAATTCATCATTCCATTCTTTTTGAATATTTTCTGCATTTTGTTCAGTGATTTTATTTAAACATGTATTAATAAAAAGAATAATTTTTTCAGTCTCATTTTCAGGTTTTAATACACTCCACTTCTTCTTTGAATCATCATCACGTGTAAACTTAACATATTTATAATATTTTAGATGATTTGGGAACTTTTTAAATTTAGCAGTTTGACTAAATATTGGTTTTTTCGAATCTTCATCTTCTATCTTTTTATACATCTCTAAGAAATCAGATACACTTTTGATTTTTTCACTTTCATATTTATCATTTAGATAGTTTTCCATATCAAAATTTTGTATATCATCACGATATTCATAATATGAAACTTTTTGAACAGAACTTAAATTGTTCTTAATCTGGATTGGGACAGCAATCGACATTTTCTATTATTTATTATAGATTTAATTTTTTTTCTTTAAGCCCATTTAAGAATTCATTTTATTTTTATTTAAATAATTTTTAAATATTTAAAATAATTAAAAATATTAATTTTTTATAAATTTAATTTAAAAAAAATATGAAAATTCTTTAAATTGAAAAAATGATTTAAAGAAATAATAAAAAAATAGTGAAATAATGAAAGTTGAATGAAAAAAAAAATGATTTTTTAATAAATTTAAAAAAAGAGTTAAATAGTATTTAAAAAAAAATACCTAGATAAAATTAGTAGTAGAAATGGAAAACATATACTATAAATGTATTTTAAAGAAAAAAATTAAAGTAGATCCAAAGTATTTAAATGAAAATTTAGATAAATATTTAGTAAGTTATTTGCAAAATAAAATTGAAAATAAATGTATGGATGAAGGATATATTCGTCCTGAAAGTATTCGATTATTAAAAAGAAGTGCTGGTCAACTATTAGGAAGTCGTTTTACAGGTGATATAACTTATGAAGTAGCATATTCAGCAGAAGTTTGTAATCCAAGTCAAGGTTCTGTAATAGATGCTAAAGTAATTCATGTAACAAAAGTAGGTTTAATGTGTTTAAATGGTCCATTATCAATATTTGTACCAAAGAAAAATCATGAAAATAATTTAGATAATTTTATGAAGATTAAGATTGGTGATACTGTAAGAATTGAAGTAGAATCAAAAAAATATTCATTAAATGATTCTGATATTAAAGTGACAGGTAAAATATATGGTATGAAAAATAAAAAGAAAGAAAATATTAAAGAAAATGAAGTTAATAAAAAGATGGTTATAAACGATGATGAAAGTGAAAAAGATTTTGATATTGAAGATGCTGTAGAAGATGAAAATGATATTGATGATATTGAAGTAGAAGATAGTGAAGAAGAAGAAAGTGATGATGAAGAAGAAGATGAAGATGATGAAGATGAATTAGGACAACCAGAAGAAGAACAAATGGATGAATTTATTGCGGAAGCTAATAAGATTGGTGAAATAGATAATAAAGAATTTGGAGATGATTTTGATGATATGGATGATGATATGGATGATGATATGGATGATGGAGGAGATGATGAAGGATATGATACAGAATAATTAAATATATTTAAAAATAAAATATAACACTTATTTTTACAATACGTAAAAATAATAAAATTAAAATATTCGAAAAACATAATAAAGATTATGTTTAGTTCATATATTGTTAGTGAAAAATGTAAATATAATACTAATTTAAATAGTAATGAAAATGAGAATGATAATATGTTGAATACACCTGAAAAAGAAGAAATATTAATTGAATATATGGATTTAAAAAATATAAATGAAAATGAAAGTTTGTTATCAAGAAAAAAGAAGTTAAAAGATTTAATAAAAAATTTAAATCGTTTTGAATTAATTGAAATTTTTAACATTTTTAAAGAAGAAAAATGTAGTTTTTCTGAAAATACAAATGGTATTTTTATAAATATAACTAATGTAGAAGAAGAAGTTATAAATAAAGTTTATAAATTTATTGAATATATTGAAGAAAAAAAGAAAGATTTAAAAGTACAAGAAGAGATTATAGAAGAGGAGAGAGAAAGAATAAAAGATATTAATAAATTAAATGAAGAAAATTATGAAAATTATATTTTTAATCAAAACTTTATACATCAAATCCAGGAAAATAAAACAATAGAAGTTTTATCAGAACCAGAAGAAGAAGTATCATATCAATTAGATTTATCAAGTGGTGAAGAAAATGATGACGAAAATAAATTTGTAAATAAAAAAAAGAAAATTAAATATACTGGTAGTAAAGCTAGAATATTAAAATCATATAAAGATTCTAAAGATAATAATACAACATCAAAAAAGAAACATGATAAAGATAAAGATAAAGATGAAAATGAAAATAATGAATAATTTTTATTTTTCGAAAAAAAAATTTAATCATATTTATTTTTAATTAAATGAAAAAAAAAATGATTTTTTTGAAATTAAAATTAATTCAATTAATTTGGATATAAAGGATTTTTAATAATATTATAAAGAGAGATATTTTTATAATACAAAAATGGAAGTAATTCAACAAAACAAAGAACAAATCGATTTAAATCGTATGTTATCAATTGATAATATAATTCAATCATTAAATATAAATCAAAAACATATTGAAAATTGTTTTTTCGAAAAATTATTTAATTTTGAAAAGAAAAAAGATTATAATTTTGAAGAAAATAAATCAGAAGACCTATTTAAGGTATCTTTAAATTCTGGTTATCGTTCAAATTTTATTAAATTAGATAAAAATAAACAAAAATCATTATTTTCAAATAATTCACAATCTAAAAATAATATAATAACAACTAGTTTATTTACATCTAATTCTAATAAAATTAATAATAATAATAATGATAATGAAAATAAAAAGAAAACGAGTTATAATATTGATTCAACATCGAATAATATGAATAAAACTGAAAATGATTTAACGCAGCGCTTAGAACAATCATCGAATCAATTTTATAAAAAATTATTAAATGCGTTTAAAGTTATTTACGAAAATGAATTTGCGGATTATTCAATTATTCAAAGTAAATATCATATTAAGAATTATGTATTTACTTTTTTATCATCAGTATTTACAATTTTTAATGAAGAATTTATTTTAAAAAATGAAAAAGAAAGAGAAATGGAAATCAAATCTTGTTTAAAAAAGATGCATGATACATCAGTATCTGAAGGTAATTATCAAAAATTCTTTTATCATCGAAATAGAAAGTTTAAAAAAGAGATTTTTCATTCAGTTATGAATAAAGCTTTATCAGGTAAAATTGAATTAGATGAATTTTATATTATTCAACAATATGTTTGTGATTTTTTTGGAATCAATATTTTCATATTTTTTATACTTCCTACAGGTGAAATAGATTTTACAAAAAGTTCATATTTTGCGACTAAACAATTTAAAGGTAGAATGAATCCTTATGTACCTAATATATGTTTATTATATTCAAATGAATTATATTATCCGATTGTACATAAAACAGAAGAATCAGAATCAATTTTAATGTTGTCTAAAAAAGAAAATATTCTGAAAAATATTTGGCAATATTTAAATATTGATGAATTATTAAATTTTAAGGATATTGATGAAAGTAGTAGTGAAGATGAAGATGAAATAAAAGATGAATTAGAAAATACAGAATCACCTGTTGTTAAAAAATTTAAACAAAATGAATTAACAAAATTAAAATTAGAAGAACTACAAATTTTAGCAAATGAAAATAATGTTCTTATCACAAAAGCATCTGAAAAAACAGGAAAACAAATCAAAAAAATTAAAAGTGAA
>JACCDO012221027.1_pt1 | contig 13928 bp, 16 predicted proteins | sample 7446101 | NCBI WGS metagenome assembly JACCDO01 (sample SAMN15323440, study PRJNA562643) | freshwater metagenome | isolation source: river surface water | place: USA:Blue River Watershed | collected 2017-08-16
GTGAATCGCGCTCGCGCGCTAGAGCCTGTTTTAGAAAATGGATTGCATGCCTTAAAAGGTAAGTCAGGCATCTTAGATATTCGAAACTTTGGATTATCTGGTGCGGTGGATTTAGACCCTGTACCTGGCAAACCTGGCCTTCGCTCAATGAAGGTCTTAGAAGCTTGTATTGAGAGAGGTGCTCTTGTTCGGGTGGCGGGCGATGCAATCGCAGTTGGCCCTCCATTTATCTCTACTCCCCAAGAGGCCGAGTTTCTGTGTAGCGTGTTGGGCGAAGCGATTGATGTTGCTATGCAGATTAAATAGGCGAATGACAAATCACTTATTAAATAGGTGATAGATCACTGGGATTGCAACGGCACTAATCACACCATTCAATCCCATGGCTAAGCTGGCATAGGTGCCCGCTTCAGGGTGAATGCTGAAGGCTCGTGAAGTGCCAATGCCATGCGCGCCAACGCCAATAGCAAACCCTCTTTGCCACCAAGCTTTCATCCCTAAAGCATTGAGAACAAAAGGCGCCAGAATAGCGCCCATGACTCCAGTGCTAACAGCAAAAATAGCTGTCAGTGTTGGTGACACGCCAATTCGTTCGGCAATGCCCATGGCAATTGGTGCAGTGACAGATTTTGGATACATTGCTCCCGTAATACTGGAGTCAGCACCCAGTAGTGTGGCGATGCCAACCGCACTAATAATAGAAACAAGACCACCGACAACTAAAGAAAATGCCAGCGGAATGGATCGACCCTTGAGGCTATGTAGGCCTCTATAAATGGGGATGGCTAAGGATACTGTTGCAGATCCAAGTAAGAAGTGAATAAATTGCGCGCCTTCAAAATAAGTGGAATAGGGCATCTCAATCAACTGAATCGTGCACGCAACAATCAGAATGGCAATCGCAACTGGATTGGCTAAGGGGTTCTGTTTGCTGGACTTATATATAGATAGGCCTATTTGATATGCCGCCAAGGTAATAAATAGGGCAAATAAAGGGCTGCCAGATAAGTAAACCCAAATCTCCACAATCGAGTGTTTTTCATTCATGCGCAGACTTTTTGCTGAGTAGGCGAGCCACTAGGGCACTTGATGCAATGGTTAAGACCACACTGCCAATCAAGGCGCTAATAATGGCTAATGCATTGGCTTTTAATTGCGGCAAGAACAGCACTACCCCGACTGCAGCTGGTACAAAAAGCAGGCCTAGATATTGACTAAATCCATCTGCCACCATAGCCAGTTCAGCATTTACTCCTTTACGGATCACAAGCCATAGAACCAAGAGCACTAAGCCAATGACTGGCCCGGGTAGTGTGGGGAGTAAAAATTTAGAGACTAATTCTCCAAGACTTTGAAAGAGCAGGATTTGTACGAGACCATAAATCATGATTTGATCTTACTGCCCCTCATTTATGTTGCAAAGCAATAATTTAATTCTTCGTTAAGATAAACACAACAAAAGCAGGGGCTTTTTACTAAAAGCCTTATTACAAGAAAACAAATAGGAGACCATTCATGGCCGATTTAAACGTCAATGGCAAGAAGTACAAGGTAGATGTAGATCCAGACACCCCTCTTCTGTGGGTCATTCGCGAGCAAATTGGTTTAACCGGTACAAAATATGGCTGTGGTATCGGTACTTGTGGTGCATGTACCGTCCTATTTGAAGGTCAGGCTATTCGTAGCTGCTCATTACCTGTGTCAGCTGCAGCGGGTAAAAAAATTGAAACGATCGAAAGCTTAGAGAAGAACGGTCAACTCTCTAAGGTTCAAAAAGCCTGGATTGAAAAACAGGTTCCCCAGTGCGGCTATTGCCAATCTGGCATGGTGATGGCAACAACTGCATTGTTGCGAAACAATCCAAAGCCAACAGATGCGCAGATCGATGCCGCTGTTACTAATATCTGTCGTTGCGGTACTTTCCAACAAGTACGTGAAGCAATTCATGCAGCAAGCAAGGCATAAGGGGAAAGACATGACAACAACTACAAATACTTCTCGCCGTCATTTTGTTATCGGCTCTAGCGCAATTGCAGCTGGCCTAGCTATCGGCTTTGATTTACCCATTGTTTCTAGCGCAAATGCTGCCATGGGAACTGGCACAACTGCCATGGATCCATTAACAAACCCAGAGATTGGTATCTGGGTCGTAGTCAAACCAAATGACGATGTCATCGTCAGAATCGTGCGCTCAGAAATGGGTCAAGGCACTATTACTGGCTTGGCACAAATGGTGGCTGAAGAGCTCCAATGTAATTGGAATAAAGTTTCATACGAATATCCTTCACCATCAGAAAATTTAAAACGTAATAAGGCATGGGGAAGCTATTCCACTGGTGGTAGCCGCGGCATTCGCACCTCCGAGCAATATGTTCGTAAAGGTGGTGCTGCAGCCCGCATGATGTTAGTGCAGGCAGCTGCAAATCAATGGAATGTTCCTGTCGCTGAATGCGTTGCTAAAGATAGCGTCATTACGCACACTCCTTCTGGTCGTAAGACAACCTTCGGTAAGGTATCTGTAGCTGCCTCACAACTTGAGGTGCCTAAAGATGTCCCATTGAAGGATCCAAAAGACTGGCAGCTAATTGGTAAGTCAGTGAATCGTATCGATGGTATGGCTGACAAAGTAACTGGTAAGCAAATATATGCCATTGACTTGAAATTCCCTGGCATGCTCAATGCGACTATTAAAGAGTCTCCTGTATTCGGTGGCAAAGTGAAAAGCTTCGATGCTACTAAAGCCTTATCGATGAAGGGCGTTAAGAAAGTAGTCCAAGTAGGGGATACTGCTGTAGCAGTGATTGCGGATACTTTCTGGCAAGCAAAAACTGCTTTGGATCAAGTCAATATTGTTTGGGATAGCGGCAGTAATGTGAATGTTTCTAGCGAAACAATCAAAAAAATGCTGGAAGAGGGTCTTAATGCTAACGATACCTTTGTTCATAATACGAATGGTGACGTTAAAGCTGCCCTTGCAAGTGCATCAAAAACAGTTGAGGCAACTTACTTTTATCCATATTTAAATCATGCAACCTTGGAGCCACAAACAGCTACCGCTAAGTGGACACCCGATAGTTGCGAGGCATGGGTGCCAACTCAAGACGGTGAGGCTTCATTAGCAGCAGTGATTGCAGCATCTGGATTGCCTGCAGAAAAATGCAATGCCTATAAGGTCAATCTCGGCGGTGGCTTTGGTCGACGTGGTGCGTTTCAAGATTACACAACCCAAGCAGTCAATATTGCCAAGCAAATGCCTGGAACTCACGTCAAATTAATCTGGACTCGCGAAGAGGATATGACTCAGGGTCGCTATCACCCCGTGATGATGTGCAAAATGACTGCTGCGATAGACGACAAGAAAAATGTTACTGGTATTAATATGCGTTTATCAGGCCAATCCATTTTGTCTGCAGTGCGTCCTGCAGTGGTCGCTGCCAATAAGGGTAAGGATCCTGTAGTGTTTCAGGGGCTTGAAGCATCCGGGGAGCATGGCATTACCTATAGCTTTCCTAACCTGACTGTTGATCATGCCATGCGTAATACGCATGTGCCGCCAGGCTTTTGGCGTGGTGTAAACGTGAACCAAAATGCGATATTTATCGAAACATTTATGGATGAACTTGCTGAAACAACTGGCATGGATGCAGTAGAGTTCCGTCGCAAGCATATGGAAAAATACCCACGTGCTATCGCCGTCTTAAATGCGGTAGCAGACGGTATTGGCTGGACTAAGCCTGCCGCACCTGGTGTCTTCCGTGGTGTTGCGCAAATGCGTTCTTTTGGTAGCTACGTGGCGGCAGCGTGTGAACTTTCAGTGACTAACGGAACTGATGTAGAAATTCATCGGATTGTGGCTGCTACTGATCCTGGATATGCTGTGAATCCTGCGCAGATTGCTCGCCAGGTTTCTGGATCATTCCTTTATGGACTTTCAGCCCTCTTTGAAGAAGAGATCACGATTGATAAAGGTGCGGTAGTGCAAAAGAACTTTGATACCTTTAACTCCATTCGTCTTTATCAAATGCCTAAAGTTGAAACCATCATCATTCAAGGCGGTGGTAAGGACTGGGGTGGGGTAGGTGAACCAACCATTGCAGTAGCTGCACCGGCTGTACTAAATGCTATTTACAGAGCTACTGGTAAGCGTTTGCGTACTGTGCCTTTGAAAAATAGCGGCATGAAGTTGGTCTAAGCGAAGTCTTGAAACAGCTGCGATGAGAAAGGGGTTTGCGCTAGCATGCATATTGCTAGTCAACCTCATTCTCCCTTCAGCCCATGCTCAAGTAGTAGTTGGTGACTCCATCTCGGAGTCCCTATCCGGAATGCCTGGAGACCCTGTCCGTGGTCGCGCCATTGTTGCTAGCCGTCAAACTGGACTTTGTTTACTTTGTCATAGCGGCCCTTTTCCAGAGGAGCGTTTTCAGGGCAACTTAGCACCTGAGTTGGGTTTGAGCACTAAACGCCTGACTGCTGCGCAATTGCGCGCTCGTATTGTGGATTCCAGCCGCTTTAATCCTGACACCATCATGCCCACTTATTACAAAGCAACTAATTTAAAGCGGGTCGGGTCTAAGTGGATTGGTCAACCCATCCTAAATGAGCAGGAGATTGAAGATGTTGTCGCATTTCTGGGAACCCTTAATAGTCAACCTTAGTTTATGAAAGTTATCATGCAACCACCCATCATCCAGAGTCGACGTTTGTGGTTGACGCGACTCAAAAATATGAGCCTTTTGCTTGCTGGTGCTTGGTTTAGTCCGCTTACAGCATTTGCTAAAAAAGAGGATGCTGATAAAGCCATTCAAGCAATCACTGGCGGAGCAAAAATCACAGAAGGTAGAGTGACTTTAGTAATTCCGCCTTTGGTTGAAAACGGCAACTTGGTAGTGCTCAAGGTTAGCGTTCGGAGCCCTATGACCGCAAATGATTACGTGAAGGCCATTCATGTGATTGCTGAAGGAAATCCATTGCCCAATATATTTACTGCATATTTGTCACCACGATCAGGCACCGCCAACATTACTACTCGAGTGCGTTTGGCAGATAGTCAACGAGTTTGGGCAATTGCGCAAATGAGTAATGGAAGTTTTTGGCAAGGGTCGGCAGAGACTCTAGTCACACTCGCTGCTTGTACGGAGGTGATATGAGTAAAACTTCGCGCACAGTAATTACAATGCCAGCTCAGGCAAAGAAGGGCTCTATTATTGAAATACGAGCAATTGCACAGCATGATATGGAATCAGGTTTTCGCTACACCGAGAGTGGAAAAATTATTCCACGCGATATTATTCGTACTTTCTCGTGCACTTATAACCAGGTCGAAGTATTTAAAGCCGATTTTTATCCCGGCATTGGTGCGAATCCTTTAATCATTTTTACAACCCTTGCTACAGAAACGGGTGTACTGGAATTTAAATGGTCTGGGGATGATGGGTATGAAGCCACTAACCAGGCGCGCATAACGGTTTCGTGAAAAAGTCTCTCCCTTTTCATATATTCAGTTTTGTATGCCTGCTATTGATCGTATGTCAATCAGCTGAGGTCAGTGCTGCATCTGGTTCTAGCAAGAAACAATCTAGCTATGAGTTAATGACAACTGAAAATAAGGCAATGCAAGACGATCCTACTCTGAATCCTGCAATGTTTTGGGTCGGGGATGGAGCGGTTTTATGGAACGCTAAGCCCAGTGCAAATAAATCGAGTTGTGCAGGCTGTCACCAGGACGCCAAAAAATCAATGCGTGGAGTAGCGGCTCAGTTTCCAAAAGTGGTGAATGGAAAATTACAAACCCTGGAAGGGCAAATTAATCAATGTCGAGAGGGTAGGCAAGACTTACCTAGGTTGGCTTATGAGAGCAAAGATCTTCTAGCTCTCAGTGCCTATGTTGCGATCCAGTCAAAGGGGATGCCAATAGCCATAAAAGAATCGTCAGCAAATCGTGAGGCATTGCAAGCTGGGAAAAAGTGGTTTTACGAAAGAATGGGGCAACTCAATTTATCGTGTGCGCAATGCCATGAAGAAAGAGCGGGCCTCAAGTTAGGTGGAAGCCTTATCCCCGAAGGGCATCCCAATGCCTATCCTATCTATCGGCTGGAATGGCAAACATTGGGATCTGTACAGCGCCGACTGCGTAATTGTATGAGTGGAGTACGGGCTCAACAATTTGAATATGGCTCCCCAGAAATGGCGCAACTCGAATTATTTCTGATGTGGCGTGCACGCGGAATGCCCCTGGAAGCACCAGGGGTCAGGCCTTAAGCTTCGTATTGCTAGAAATTAGTCCGAGAAAACAACCGAGGTCGCGCCATTAATTAATACGCGATCATGCAGGTAGTAACGTAATGCTCTTGATAGAACGGTACGCTCTAGATCCCGTCCTTTGCGTACTAAATCCTCAGGCGTATCACCATGGGTAACGCGCGTGACGTCCTGTTCAATAATTGGACCTTCATCTAAATCGCTCGTGACAAAGTGTGCCGTAGCACCGATTAATTTAATGCCACGTGCATGTGCTTGGTGATAAGGTTTGGCACCTTTAAAACTTGGTAAGAAAGAGTGATGCACATTGATGCAGCGTCCTGATAATTGAGTGGATAAATCATCAGACAAAATTTGCATGTAGCGCGCCAAGATCACCATGTCTACTTTTGATTGAGCAACGATCTCAAGTAATTTTGCCTCTTGCGCTGGTTTTGTTTCCGGTGTGACTGGTAGGTGATAAAACGGAATATCGGCAAAATCAATGCTGGAGTAGACCTCACGTGGATGATTAGACACAATTCCGCAAATGATCATCGGTAATTCGCCAATGCGCCAGCGATAGAGAAGATCTACAAGGCAATGGTCTAGCTTTGAGGCCATGATGAGAACACGCTTGAGGTTTTTTACTGCCCTCAGATCCCAGGTCAACTCAAATTGCTTAGCAATATCTAAAAAACCACTTTTTAGAGTCTCGGTATCGCTTGGACAGCTAAAGCTCACCCTCATAAAAAAGCGTTTAGAAGCTTTGTCATCAAACTGTTGGGCTTCTTCAATGTCACCACCAGCATTAAAAATATAGGTGGAAACCGCAGCAACAATGCCGGGCTTATTCGGGCAGGTAAGGGTAAGGTAATAGTTTTCAGTGGCCATAACTTCTGTATTCAAAAATTGCTTTAAAGACTAATTTTAGACCGATCGGTCAAATTCAGATGAATATGACCCTGCTTATTGCGTGGAGCTTGTGCGGACTTGGTCTGCTGGGCCAGGGTATGGTTCGCTTTTGTCTTTAATGCCCGGCATCGAAACCTCAACGCAAATTGCTTTTCCACCAACCAAATTAAATAAACTGCAATCCATTTTGGTGGCAGCTGAGGTTGCATGCTCTAAGGGCGATTTACCAGTGGTAACTGTAGAGGCAACGCTTGCAGCCGTTGCTGGATTGGCGACAGCAGCCGTGGTTGCTGCTGTGCCCGCTGTACTGGCAGTAGCTGTGCTGGCACCACTAAAAGCTACTATTGATGCTGCACAGGCACTGAGTAATATAGGAAGTAGAAAGAGACCCCCTAACTTGAGGGCTGCAATCCAGAATGCCCTGGGATTACTTAGTGCGACACGCAACGTTAAATACTCCCGCAGCCCATGAACCATTTTCAATTGGCTCAAAAGCGCTATCAGGTGTTTTTACTGCTTCAAAAACATAAGGTTTAGGAACTACAGTTGGGGCAACCTTAATATCTTTACCATCTCTGCTTGGAAACATTTTGACTTCAAGCGGGCGGTACTGAGCAGTGCTGCAATCGTATTCATTCAGACCCACAATAGAATTTACAAATTCACCTGTTTGTGGATCTTTACCCGTTTTCTTAAAGCTCAGCATGGACATCATCTGTGCTTTAGTGCCTTCTACTTTTAAGGTGGCTACATCAACCAAAACAACTGTTTGTTCATTTTGACCAATTTCTTGCCAGGCAGCTAATGCATTTCCTGCTGAAGTAAGGGTGAATGAGGTGGCTGCAAGGGTGGTAATGCATTTTTTAAGCATGCTGATTTCCTGTTATAGCGTATCGCTGGATGTGCTCATTCTAAAGCCAAGTGCTCAGAAAACGCTATTTGATATGGAGCTCTAGTTGACGAGTTACATTAGCAGGTTTCATTTGTAGCGGTAGATATTCGTTTTTTGCCCAAAGTGGGTTCATATTCCGGTAAAGCTTGCTTTGTACCCAGCCAGATTGGCCAGTTTGATAAATAAAGACTGATTGCTCTAGATCTGATAAATCATAGACCGTACGAAGACTGGCTGCCTGGAGAGTTTCATAAGGATTAGTGGATCTTAATAACTGCAATCTACCTACATTAACTGAGAAGCTATCACCTGCAAAAGGTGTTGTGAGATTAAAGAGTGAGCCTAAAAATGGGACTTTGGTTAAGGGGCGATGCTCGGAGAGGGCGGTATGGGCTACACCCCATGACCATTTGCCAGGATCTTTACCGTACTTAGCACTCAGATAGTCCAGCGCTTTATCAAATGCTTTATTAGAAGCATCTTGGCAAGTTTCTATTGAGGCCGTTTTAGGGTCATCGCACCAAGGGCTATTGGGATTCTGTAGTTGGATTAGCAAGGGCAATCTAAAGTGGCGCGCCCCATAATTCTCCGTAAACAAATAGCTCAGTCTGGAGAAAAGACTACGCGTCAACTGGTCAGCCCATGCATTAAAAATAAGAGCAGCAGCGCTATCGGCTTTCATATCCCCATTGAAGCCTTGGCTGATCTGTAAAGCTTGTGCACCCAGTGGATGACTCGGCGAAGTGGATTTAAATAAATCGAGTAGAGGTGTGGCTCCCAAAGAGAGTGTATCTGCCTGCATGATTTTCATGGACTCTAGGTTATGACTGCTCTTGGATTTAATTAGATCGACAATGCGGTCATAACGAGTCGGCAAATCCCAATCACCAGTCAGAGGATTTGGATCATTGCTAGCGATAATTTTTTGATTTGCTGTTGCAAGCCAGCCTTGTTCGGGATTGGTGCTGGTTGGCAAGTGATCGTATGGCACGTAACCGGACCAGTCATATTGCTTTTCCCAGCCAATCGACGGAGCAACACCATAGAGACCCTGATTTATTACTCTCTTAGGCGCAACACCTGCAGCCTGATAGGCAATATTCCCATCGACATCAGCCATAACAACGTTTTGCATGGGCGCATAATTTTTGCGTAGCGACTGTTTAAAGCTATCTAAGTTATTGGCTTGATTCAGGGCCAGCAAACCGGCGACGGATTGATTCTCAATATCGAGTGCAGTCCAGCGAAGTGCTAATGCATAGCGATCAGTATCAATCGTGCGCCTGGCTTTTGCATAAGCATCCGAAATGACGGGCCCATGGCGTGTTTCTTTGACAAGAAAGGTTAGAGGAGAAGATCCTTTGATATCAATGATTTCTTGGCGAACCTTGAAGGGGAGAGGTCCGTCTGGGCCGCGATACATGGCAGGATTTTTAGAGTCGATTTGCTCTATGTAGAGATCTTGGACGTCTGGCCCTGTGTTGGTGAAGGTCCAGGCGTATTGATCGGTCCTACCTAAGACAATCCCAGGAATTCCAGGGAGCGTGCCACCAATCACATTCATCCCTGGTGCATCCAGATGGGCAAAGTACCATATAGCTGGAGCAGAAAGACCTAGGTGCGGGTCATTTGCCAGAAGGGGTTTGCCACTAGAGGTCAATTTGCCACTGAGTGCCCAATTGTTAGAGCCAATACCATCTTTACCGCCCGGAAGATCATGCATTGCCAGTTCGGTTGCGGGAAGATCTTTGGATTTACCCTCAGCAGGACCTGTTTTGGGATTGAATACTTTTAGATCACGATACAGTTTTGCAAAGTCCAGATTGCTCAACGTTTCATTTTGGTTATGTAGCGGTACAACTTCCCACACTTGTTTGGTACTCAAAAATTGGGATAGCTCAAGACGCTGCAATTCTTTTTGCCAGTTGCCGCCAAGATCGTAGGCCATCATCAGCATCCATGCAACGCTATCGGTAGGCGACCAATGGCCGGGGCGTGATCCAGTTAAAAAGTATTCGATGGGTAATGCCCAGCCTAAATGTGCATTGCCGGTATTGACACCATCTGCATATGATTGCAGTAAGTGCTTGGTGGCTGCAGGGTAGCGATCATATTGACGTTCTGCCGCACGCTTAATACCGAGAGTGCGGATAAAGCGATCAATCGGTACCGTATCTTTGCCCAAAATTTCTGAAAGACGACCACTACTAATGCGGCGATTCATTTCCAGTTGCCAAGAGCGTTCCGTAGCATGTAAATAACCCAAGGCAAAAAGTGCATCAGCTGGGCTATTGGCTTTTATGTGAGGTATGTCGCTTTCATCAAAGCGAATCTCAACCGAATCCCCCAGATTTTTAATTTGACGCTTTCCTGAAATCGCAGTCTGGGCGGAGAGTAAATATGCAAGGACAGCAAGCAAAATCACTACAAAAGCCGTAGCGATAAGCCATAAAAGAGGCCGTAGGCGCTTAACCAGTCTACTTGTATTGGCGGGTGATTTCATGGGTCTAGTTTAGTTGTTTTAGGCGTAGCGGGGCTTCGTGGGGCCTAGTACGCTTGCATGCTAAAATTTCATTTGTCTTGATTTATATAGCGCGGCAGTTCCTGCTAGTGCGAGCCCGAGTGGTGAAATCGGTAGACACAGCAGATTTAAAATCTGCCGACTCAAAAAAGTCGTGCCGGTTCGATTCCGGCCTCGGGCACCAATCGAATATCTTTAGGCTTCTAACGCAGGGACGAAGATCCGACAGGTCTTTCTACTTCAAAAATATCACCACTGCGTAAGTAGAATGATTTTCCATGCATACGGGCTACCAATCCCAATTTTTCGACTAAGACATAACCATTCTCCGCATCATAGAATTGATCATCGATGTGATAGTGAATCACATTACCAATCACAATATTGCGGTCGTGCCCAATATCCATAATTTCGACAATCTTGCATTCCATGTTGATTGGAGATTCTGCAATTCGTGGGGGCTTTACCTGAATGGATGGGGCTGCAGTCAGCCCAGAGTATTTCAGCTCATCCTCTCCTGCAGGAAGAGGGCTAGCGCATAAACTCATTTTTTCAACAATATCCTCAGAAACCATATTGACTACAAATTCTTTGGTGAGTTGCATATTGCGTACGGTGTCTTTGGGAACGCCTGGGCTTTTAGAGTCAATACCCAGTACCACGATAGCAGGCGTACTTGCCATGATATTAAAAAAGCTAAACGGCGCAGCGTTGACTCTGCCCTCTAAATCTTGAGTGGTGACTAAAGCAATCGGGCGGGGCAGAATGCTGCTCATCAGCAGCTTATAGCGTTGTTTCTTATCTGCGGCGTTTAGGTCAAGATTCATAATTAGTCTAAGGTGATACCCGCTTTATTGATCACCACTTTCCAGTCTTGAATCTCCGTCTGAATTTGCTTATTCATTTGTGCTGGAGTGGTGTGTACGGTCGTCCATCCTTGTTCGAGGAGTTTGGCTTTTACATCAGGCATAGCGATAATTTTTCCCAACTCTAAATTGATCTTATTAATGATTGCAGGTGGTGTTCCGCTAGGGGCCAAAATACCGTACCAGGAGCTCACCTTAAAGCCGGGCACTCCTTGGTCTTTAATGGGTTTGATTCCTGGTAGTGCTTCAAGAGGTTTATCCCCGGTTACTGCAATTGCCCTGAGCTTTCCGGACTTGATGTATTGAATAGCCGCAGGAACTGTAGAAAAACTCATTTGAATATCGCCTGCCAGTAATGCTGTTGTCACAGGCGCGCCGCCACGATAGGGAACATGCACAATATCAACCCCGGTTTGTTGATTGAATACTTCCAAGGAGAGATGACCCGTAGTGGCTATGCCAGATGAGCCTGAATGAAGCTTGTCAGGATTGGCCTTGGCATAGGCAATTAATTCAGGAATATTTTTGATGGGCACTTGGTTATTTACAACTACGACATTTTCGACGTTGACCAAGATGTCCACCCCAGCAAAATCTTTCTCTGGGTCGTAACCCACTTTTTTCATAATGCTAGGTAATACTTCAACGGGTCCCACAGAGCCTAAGAGAAGGGTGTAGCCGTCTTTCTCAGCTCGAGCGACCTCACTGGCTGCGATGACACCACCACCACCTGCCTTGTTTTCTACAATGATGGTTTGCTTCCAGGCCTCGCCCAGCTTTTGAGCCAAGAGTCGAGCCAAAATATCTGTGGCACCTCCAGGGGCAAATGGACTAATAATTTTGACTGTCTTATTAGGATAAGTTGCTGCAGCATCTTGCGCCTGACTAAGTGGGCTCAGACCCAGTAAAGCCACTAGAAAAATTGGGTGCAGTAATTTGCTAGAAGATAGTTTCATTTTTTGTCTCATTACCAGTTTTAATTGATGTTATCGCTGCAGTTTATATGCAATTCTCCGAATCAGCATAGAGAACCATTTTTACCTTCTGAGTTACTTAAGGACCATACATACCCTGAAATTCCTTATCATTGATGCTGTATGAAAAATAACCCATTTCCATGTAGTCGATGGCTACTACTCTTTCTCCAGTGCCTTATTGCATCTGAGTTATTTGCTGAAACTTTGATCCTAAATTGCACAAGGTTTGAGCGAGATTTTTCTGAAACCTATGAACTCAAGATGGTGACTGCGGGACCAGGGGTAGCAAAAGGCAAGGTCTTTTTGGATGGTCGCGATTTAGATCGCGCTGGAGCGGATGGTCAACAGTCCGTAAAAAATCTTCTCATTTCAAAGCAAAAAGCATCTTATCTATTGGATACCAAGTTTGAACCAGAGGTGCTCGAGGGCGTTGCTTATTCTGCAGGTAGCGTAATGTCGATTGTGATGATTGATCGTGAGACCGGAAAGCTTCGCAAGGTCGACACCATACAAGGTGGCATATTGGGAAAAAACCTAGGCGATGGCACTAGGTCTTATGAAGAGCAGTGCGTAGCTCAGCCCAGTAGCGCTAATAACTAATTAGGCTCGGTGACAAAGCCCAGCTTAGTTAAGCCTGCGCGTCTAGAGGCAGCCAGAACTTGAGCAACATATTCGTATTTAACGGATTTATCTGCACGTAAATTGATTTCAGGTTGAGGTTCTTTTTGGGCTGCCTTTTCTGCATAGCCATCAAAGGTTTTTAAATCAATCGGCGTGCTGTTCCAAAAAATCTGACCATTCGCATCAATAGATAATTGAACTGACTCTGGTTTGACTTCATTACGAACGCTATTTGCCTTTGGAAGCTCCACTTTGACTGCCTGCTGTATGACGGGCAATGTAATGATGAAAATGATTAAGAGCACCAACATGACATCCACCATCGGTGTCATGTTGATTTCAGACATGATGCTGTCTTCGTTCTGATCGTTCTGCAGATTAAAAGACATGCTTATTCTCCGGAGTGAACGCGTGCGCCGGTAACGAAGTAGGCTAACAAGTCATTTCCAAAGCGATTAAGATCAGCAACAAATAACTTGTTGGCGCGATTGATTGCATTAAAGCCCAATACCGCAGGAATAGCTACCGCTAAACCCAGTGCGGTCATGATCAGGGCTTCACCAATAGGGCCCGCTACTTGATCAATTTGAGCGCTGCCTGAGCTGCTGATGGAGATAAGAGCGTGATAGATACCCCAAACTGTTCCAAATAGCCCAATAAAGGGGGAGATAGCACCGGTAGACCCCAAGAAGGTAAGTCCTTTTTGGAGTTTTGCGGAAACTCCATCAATGCTGTTTTTAATGCTTCTAGCCATCCATTCAGAGTAGTTCAGCATTTGCAATAGTTCGCGGTGATTAGCAGATTGACTTTGATGATGCTGTGAAGCCTCCGTTGAAGCTTTTGCAATTTGATAGTAAGGGTTATTAGCGTGATCACTTAATTCTTGGAGCCCTTGTTCA
>JACCDO011163802.1_pt1 | contig 13924 bp, 5 predicted proteins | sample 7446101 | NCBI WGS metagenome assembly JACCDO01 (sample SAMN15323440, study PRJNA562643) | freshwater metagenome | isolation source: river surface water | place: USA:Blue River Watershed | collected 2017-08-16
AAAACCATTGATGAGGATTCTTTCCAGCTGTGCGAGTGATACTATCGTCAGGCAATAAGAAATATGACGATGGCTTCTTCTTACGCGCTTCTTCACTGAGGGCAATTGAATAGACAGGCGACATGACGGCAGATGGGCTATGCTGCACCAAGCACCTGTTAGTAAGTAATTTCTACCTGACCTTGATTCGATTTTCAAAAATTGTACCGGCACCGATCGCCGACACACGAAGAGAGGCACTTCTTTATTTTAGTTACAGTTACAAGAACAGCTACTCTTACCTCTGCGCAGGGACTTACTGCTTGTCGCACTGATTAAGGCGTGCAACAGATAGAGATTCTACTCGCTGGTATTACCGCGTCGTCGACTGCGGAATAGGTAAGACATATTGCATCCCGTAGGAAGGGTGTTACCATTGGATTCCGGTGAAAATTGCCGCATTTCCCAGCTGTCCTAACCTATACCGCAATCGGCATACACGTAATTCCGGTATTTTGGTGGTATCTTTGCCCGTATGGCATGATCTCTAACTGCGCGTTTCCGATTCAGTAGAGAACAACTCAAATATATAACAAGTCGAGAGCCAGTAGATTATATCAGCGATGCAACGACTATGTAGTACGATTTCCAATCTTCTCCCTGCGCGGACCGGTTGTACAACTTGCTGATTTCATTCATTTCTTCTTGCTTACCATTTCCCCACGACCATTTATCCAGAAATTCCAGCGGTTTATCTGTGAGAAATCGGTGCATTGAAGTGGCTGCAAAATAATTGGTGCCTAAAAACGTGGCGATTAAGACGGAATTCTTGGCGCTATGAGATGCAATGTCATTCATGGTTTTGGACAACTCCTCTTCAGTCAAGTAGCCAGTAAAGCCTTCTAAAAGCCATATTGCCGGCTTGGTTGCATCATATCCTGCATCTTGAAGTTTCTGCGTCCAATTGTCAACGGCTGTATTTGCAGCGACATTATAGTATTGAAATGGGGTGCATGCATTTGCTGTGGCCAACGTGTTCAATTTGTAATCAAATACTTCAGCAAAATCAATTTCAAACCATTTTATATTACCCAATTCTATATCTTTCATGTCTTGATTATTACTAATTCTCCATGGCCGACAATCTAATCCTGCACCGAGAACTACAACTTGATCAATCGATTGATGAAGAGCATTAGCTATCTCTTGATCAATTTTCAAAGTTCTTATCCCAATCCCTGTGACCATAGAATCATATTTGGTTTCATTTAGAGCTAGTGATTGAATCCATTCTGCACTTTCAGGACAATGAAACATGCTTGCGAATGGATCATTAATGAGGGCGTCACTCTTCGCTGTTTCAATCGCGCGAAATGTAGCTACACCAAATGCCGTTTGACTTACTTTTGAACGCGATTCATCGTGATGGGGCACATGAGCTACTGACGCCATTAGAAACTCGGAATGAACTCTCTGTCGAACTCCTAGAACTCCTTGGACAGTGAGAGAGTGAGTGAGTGAGTAGGTTGCTTTGTGTTGGAAAATGATAGAAAAAAGTACCGGAAAGTCGAAGAAGGCAAGAAGGCAAACTAAATGAACGAGTACAATGTGGTATAATGTAGTAAATGTAGTATAATAGATAACGAAAACTCTAATGTAATAATATACTGATGTGCTAGCTACTATCTAGTAAGGTCGCACAATTATGTCTGTTCGCGCATATTTACTCGAGTATACATATGAAGCAGAATCAAAACTGTTGCGACAGCATGCCTTACCTACTATAATAGAGACGGCAACATACACATCACCGTCTGCGATAGTCTTATTGATTCAATCATTTAGCGGCTAATCCCCTCGTGGAAGTTCAAAAAAATTTAAATTTTCAAAAAAAACGTCAAAATACCAAAAATTTCGGCATTATTCGTCGGAATCCGGTTGATTTCATTGCTTTCGTTGCTATTCTGCGTCATAGTTATGCCTAAATTGTACTTTCGCCATGGCGCTGTCTCATCCGCCAAGACACTTAATCTCCTTGCAGTTGCTCACAACTATAAGCAACAAGGAAAGAAGGTATTGTTATTGAAACCAGCGTTAGATACCAGATTTGGTAAAGAGGAAATCAAGTCAAGAGCTGGCTTGCAACAAGAGGCTGATGTGTTAATCAGAAATGAAACAAATATATTGCATGATATCCCATTATCCCAAAGGTACTCATCATCATTATTCCATTTTAAATGTTTCCTTTTTTCACTGTATTGTATTTCTTAGACAAGTTAACTGTGTGTTGGTAGATGAAGCTCAATTCTTAGATCCATCCCAAATTGACCAGTTAAGAGCAATAACACTTTTGTGGAATGTTCCAGTAATTTGTTATGGTTTACGCACTGATTTTCGTACAAATTTATTTCCTGGAAGCAAAAGATTGATGGAAGTTGCAGATGCAATTGAAGAAGTTAAAACAACATGCCAATTTTGTAATAAAAAAGCTGTTTTTAATCTAAAACACGTAAATGGTAGAGCCGATTGCACTGGTCCAGCAGTACAATTAGGCGCCGAAGAAAAATATTTCCCAACATGTTTTCCGTGCTATCGTGGTAGTTTGAAGGATGCTGGTCAATCCATCCTTAATTGGGAGGAAATTGTAAATTTGTCAGAAAAGGAGAAAGAAGGTGAAGAATCGGATATTTCACTAGATGATTCGACTGAAGGTGAAGCTGAATCATCGACGGAATTTGATAGAAAGTAAACCTATAAATATGTATTATACCATCGATTGAAAGCGCTTCTTGTCTTTATCTCATTACATCTCTTACACACGCTTACATCACTGGGTTTGTAGGAGGAGCGACAGGTCCGGTCCCTAAAAATTATCCAAGTTGAAAGAAAAGGAAAAGGTTGTCGCTTGTTGAAACAAGCGATGGCATCCAAGAACCCACAGTCCTTCAGCTACCTCGTGGCAGTGGAGGAAGATCTGCGAAATCTCGGGAATGAGGCAAAGAAACGGCATCCTGAGGTGAAAGAGGCAACAGATCGCGCAATAACTGCGTTAAAAGCCATTAGAGATCAATATGTTTCGGATAAAATGAAGAAAGGTAGCGGTGCAGACCATGCTGGGAAATCTCATCAATCAGCAGATATTTCAGCGCCGTATATACTATTATGTAACTACGCCGATGCTAATCCGAAACTAATTGGAATGGCACTAAATGGAATACAAATGTTGATTAACAACGATCTTATTCCAGCAAACGATGCCAAGAACATCTTGCGCGTTTTGAGTATCCAAGCAAGTTCAGGGCGGTCTGAACAGCAATTGAAATTGTTGCAAATATTGTTACAATTAGTTAATTCATTATCCAAGTCTGCGGCATCAGCACAGCATCTAACAGAAGCCACTGTATGCAGTTTCCTAACTCTATCATTACAACTGTGTGATGGCAGATCATCGCCTTCACTATCTGTATCTTCGACGGCATTAGCGACAGCGCGTCAGGTGCTAGCAATAGTCATGGATGGTGCATATACTGTATTCTTTGGACCAAAACAAACGAATGTAAGTAACAACTCCATTGCAACATTCTGTAATGTTGATGTGGATGTTGTAGTTCCTACACCGGCGCAAATTCATACAAGTTTCACCCAGAGCTCATTGCTGCTTATTCGAGATATATCATTATTCATGCGGTCATTGCCTGGTGAGTGGTTGAAAGGTGTGACGATACCGCAGTCATTCGCTTTAGACTTGATGCATGACGCCTTAACTGGGTGGAAGAGATTATTTCAAACTTTGGAGCCTTATAAAGCGATTATAAAAGACTCGATTTGCCCCGCTTTAAAGCCACTATTACAACAACTGCAAGAGGATTTTATTCATAGTTGTGGCAAAAGCACTGTGCAGGTATCCGCTGCCTTGACGTCTCGCGTTGTTAGAATTGCCAGGTGCATTATACTCGACTTCGTTACTAGTGACATAGTCAACGAATGCACGTTTCTTATCACTCTATTGACGCATTCCCTTCAGCCTGACCGAATGAATAGTGATCCGAAAATATTAAAATCTGCCGCATCAACTAGTAATACAAGTAGCATAAGTGGCTCGCATCACGCAAGCCCTATGCGGGCGAAAGAGGCGCCGACGACGAGCCTGTTTCAAGACGCTTCTATCCTACTCAACAAGGGCGTTGGCGGGCTCATGTCGACGTTAAATATACCCATTCCACCGGCAATTGTCAAAGGAAGTAATGCAGCTAACGTGGGTCAAGTAGACTTGCCGATGCAAACACTTACGCTGTCGGCATCGCGATTTATACACAGCAAATCTCCCGACTCGGCTGGCGCTGGAATCGAGATACCGTCGCATCCCGCTGGGGTGTGCTTGGAAGCTTTGATCTCCTTTTTCTTGTCGCCCATCCCCGAGTCATTGTGTTTCGCCTCTCCCACTAGCATACAGTCGATTACATCCTTAATAGACACTTGCACGGCTTGCATTTGCAACTTGATATGTGGCTCATTGAGCATCGAATCCAATCTTAAAGATTTGGAAGAGACTCTTTCGAGCTCTCAGTTGATCAGTATTATTGAGGCCTTGCTCAGTGGCACGGAGAGCGACGTGAACTACACCATCCTCTCTATTCACGAGCAGATAATGGCGTCCTCAAGCATAGCACCAAGCGAAGTCGTTGCACTATCAGTGCATTTACTACAAATTCTGACTAGATTAACGGTCAAGTTATCGTTACAAACACAGGCAGATAAGATATCCACGGCTATGAAGAGGTCAACGAGTGCGCAAAGCCTTGGTAGCGAGAGCACTGGGGGAAACATCGTTAGTGACAGAGACATCGTCCTATTCATCCCGCAGCAGTCACTAACTGCACCAGGAGCATCTATGTCACCTGAGAACAAGGAGTTGCTGTCGTCGTTGATACTGAAGCACTGCGAGTCATCACATGAGCACATACAGGAAGCATGTGTGAACCTTCTACTAGGTAGTGAGTCCACGATTATTGTGCGACGCGCTTTGAATATCTTGAGTGAGACTGCGTTGACCTCGGGGATATTGGGGCTGCGCAGACCGTGCGAGGTCATCATTTCCTCACTATGCAAGTTTACCGTGCCTCGTTGGCACGGGCAAGAAATGCTGCAGCCAGAGCAAGCCGTGAGTTCCACCGACATGGTTCGCTGGCGGCATGTCGCCGCATTTGTCCGCCTCGTACAGATCATACACGTGATCGCCGACAGCATATCTGACTGGGATACCATAGTAGATACGATGGAGCAGTTGGTGCGTGCAACTCTCACTATGGGAGTGAGTGAAGGCGACGTTTCTTTGTCGGAAGTAGAGAAGATATTTCAAGGCATCGAAAGGTTTAAAGCGTACACAATATTTCTGTCTGACGACGCACTAGTCAAGCTGATGACGTCTCTGGTGGCGCTGTCAATAAATAATCTAGCGGGTCCAACACCGCGCACTAAGAAAGGGGCCAGCGCCGCACCCAAGAAATCTAAGCCAATCCCTGGTAACATAGCCAAGTTCGCTTTACCTGCGCCCTCGTACATGCAAGAGGCGATACTACTTGGGGAGGTGAACTTCTCGCTGCAAGCTGCTGTTGAGATAACTAAAAGGAACACTCACCGCATCGCCTCCGTGTGGCAGATGGTGTCGTCGCATCTGCGCATGATTGCATCACTGAAGGCCTCTTCTATCAGGTCCATTGCCGTGGCAGCTACGCAGGACATTATTTTCCACTCTTTGGATTACATGAAGTATGATCTAGTGGTTCCTCTGCCGCGGGACGTGCCCCAAATCGTGGAGGACGTGCTGCAGCAACAGGACTACCTAGCCAAGGGGTCTCTCATACTCACCGACGTGGTTATACAAAGCCAAGTGATGCCTAGCTTCGACACCGCGTTTATTCCCAGGGATTACCATAAGCTAATTCTAACCAGGAGATGCAGCGCGCCTACTATATTGCCGTTGTCGCAGAGCGAGCTGTTGAAGTCGCTGAATATACTAGCAAATATCCGTTACGATGACGTCCGCAACGACATCATTCAGGGGCTGCTGCGTATGCTGCAGGACACCGGGGAGCTGATTAACGCGGGTTGGGCGCCTATTGTTGACCTAGTTGCAATGGTTCCTGCGTCATTGCCCACCTTTGGGGCCCTCGCCGAAGAGATGGAGGATGAGGGATCTGAGAACGGCCAGAGGCCTTGGCCCAAGACGGCGTTGAGTAACTCCTTCAACTGCATGAAGCTGATTGTGGACGAGTTCCTTGAGACGATACCATTGGACGTGACCAAGGCGTTACTTATGGCTTTGTCTTACTTCGCCGCGCAGGGCGTGGATGTGAATATCTCACTTACAAGTGTGGAAATGCTCTGGAAAGTCGGGGATTTGTCACTGACCAGACCATCCGCCGAGGGATTAGGTGGCAGCGCGGGTAACCGCCTGTCGAATATCTCAGTTCTGGAGATTATGATGCAGCGTCTGCTGGTGCTGTCAACGGACGGAAGACCTGAGATCCGCAATTGTGGCATGAATACCCTGTTCTCCGCAGTGACAGCCAATGCGTCGTTGCTTACAAGTATGCAGTGGAAGCAAGTCTTCGACGAGGTCATCTTCCCTCTGTTTGTGCGCACCGAAGAGCGTCAATCAAAAGCAATTAAATATAAAGAAGAAGCCAAGACAGTTGAGCTGAAGAAGGGAGTGAAGATGGCGTTGCATCACTCGCGCGATAGTGCGCATAAGCAGTGGGCTGAAACCAGGTCTACTGCACTTCGAGGGCTATCGAGAGTGATTAAAACGTGCACGAAGTCGCTGCTGTTTGAAGAGTGGTTCAAGGACACGTGGGTGCACTCTATAACGGTGTGCAAGGACGCCATTCAAGCTGCTGCAGTGGACCAAGAAGTGGCTCTGGCCGCGGTGGATGTGCTATTCAGTATGATGAAAATGGTGTCATTGAGCACGTCTACCAATACCGCTTCCATCATCGGAGGCGCGAGGTCTAGCGGCGGCGCCGATCCTGCTGAAATGGAGCAAAGTGAAGACGGGACCAAGCAGGATGAGCACGTCGCGAATGATGCCACAGCAAGAGAGGATTTGTGGTATATGGCGTGGTCCTCCGTGAAGGACATATCGCGCTTCGACGCGCCGTCGCAAGAGCTACCGTTCCATATTTGCCAGCAACTATCGACGCTGTACACACAGGGTTTAGACGGCGAATTCCGCTACTCCGAGAATATTCGCGGCTTGTTAGACATGATAACAGTGCTCTCACGCCCTCGTCTGATTCTTCCGGTCTTGGATGGCAACAGCACGGATCAGCACGATGTGAACACGACGGTCCCTAGCGACTCCCCCATCATGCCCACTCCATCGGTAGCTACAGGCAACGACCGTGTCGCCGAGGTGAGACTGTACCAATCAATCATCGGCATTTTGAAGTCCGTGCGTCCAACGGATATCATTTCCGCGGGGTTGCTAGTGTCGGCGCTTGCAGAGATACTATTCGCGGTGTTGAATGCTCAAATACCGCCCTTTTTCGATGACAGTCTACTTGTTTGCCTCTCCCAATGCACGGATAAGCTGCGATCGGATGCAAGCGACTACTTAGGCCAGCTACTCGCTCCGACACCTACTAACGCCAGCAGCAGCGACAACCTTCTAGCTGCAGCACCCAAGTTACCAAAAGGCACCAACGGAGTAATATTGGAGGTGTTGTTCCGGCGCTACGTCGATGACGTGTGCTTTCCGTCGGTGCAGCGCCGCTGCGCCATCCGGCAGGGACTCAGTAAGTTGTCGAATAAATACGAGAAAACTTCTGGCAAGTCAAATTCATCCTCGACTAAAAGCGTTGACAAGGAGAAGCCTGAGGAGAGCAAGGCCCCAAGCGCGGGTGTGGGTGGTCTGTTCTCTTCGATTAGTAAGTTGTTGTCTGCTTCCTCGGATGCAGAAAGCGCTGCTAATGCCTCTAAAGCATCCTTCAAAGCTCCTGTATATGTGGGCGACCTGCATCGGCTCGAGCACTACGCCACGATACATAGTATCAACACTGCGAACGCCGACAGCAATGAGTTCACCATGTTCACCCCGTCGGCGATGGAGTTGAATATTCTGTTGCTGGCATTGAACTTGCCGGACGATCGCATTATTGTTACAGCAACTGCAGCTGCTGCGAGTAGGAATATGGTGGATTCGATGTCGCCTATTACATGGTCGAACATATTGCAGGTGTTGGCGTGTGTTCTGTCGCCTTGGCTAAGGTGTGAAGTTCCTCAAGAAGTCAAGGCTATTGACACCTCAACCAGTGTTCAAAAGGGTGTTCTGAAGTCTGCGGTGTCGCTGCTACGGCGCATTATGAACCCAGAAATACTGCTGAAGCTGTGCTCCTCCTGGTCGGAGTCTCTGTTTGACATGATATCCTCAACTGCCAGACTGATCATACACGCGCTTTACACTGGAAAAGTAAAAAAATATGTTGATGTCGACGGCAACGACGCGGTTAGTCACTACTTTAGTTCGATCATAAACGAGATCGGCTCTGCACTGGAGACCGTCGTCCAAACGCCTGACTTGCCGAACTATATATACACCGGCGCAACCGGGACGTTACTCACCATCACCAGAGACTTGTGTTTGATATCGCTGCAGTCAAAAGAGAAAATTGTGAATAGATCGGAGCTAGAGAGGGCGAGTAAGTACTACTTGAAGTTGCTGAGCATACTGGATAGCAGCTGGGACTGCTTGCCCTCCAATTTCTCCGCGTTAGTTGATATTTCATTCAATAACATCGCGGATCAGTGGTTGAACACACTGCTCGGCTGCAACAGGTTGAGTGCAACGAACACTAATGACGGAGGTATGCCGGCAACCAGCAAAGCGGGTAGTAGTGAGCATGGCAACGGGGTGCATGAGCAAACGAGTAAGAAAGCTCACTTGTTAGTGCTGTTGCCACTCATTGTCAAGCTGGCATCTGATGGCGAGGTGCTTCCTGCAATACGGAATGCAGCCATTGACATTATCACAAACGTCAACATCGCAGCAGTCGTCACGTCGTACATGGAGTTGCTGCATATGAATCAAGAGCTAGTAGAGGAGAACAGCCGGCTTAAGAGTGAGTGCAGTCGCTTGAGCACGCAGAGCTTCAATAATATGTATTAAGAATAGTTCCACAGTAAATAACTAAATATACAATTGAATAAGGTGTTGATGCGCACTTCTACTTCAAACTCACGATGTGCTCTAGAACCAGTATGTTGAACAGGTCTCCGTACGTGTTAAACTTGGTATACTTGCTGCTCTCCAACACCTGCAGCAGTAGTGTTGTCCACCTCTTATGCTTTTCTGTAGTCCAGTACACTTGGACTCGCTTGTTTAACTCAGTGTTGTTGATACTATTGCGCTTGATAAAAGCGATTAATAAAGCCTTGTTAGTAATTTCTACCTTGTCCCACAAAGCGAATGAACCCTCCGTGACACCTGCAACAGCTGTTGCTACCTTTTGACCATTAACAACATTGCCCAATACATAATTTGTTTCATCAAATTCCTTCAAGATGCACTTCAACCACAAGGTAATGTAGAAACTACTAATAGGGATCTCAAAAAATGATTGGAATGATTGAAAGTCATTGATTATATACTCATTAAAGTTACCATCCATAGCAATACTACCATATATTTTATAGTCTTCGTTCAAAGACCCCGCCAAGCCACATAACTTGGCCACAATGTTGTCTATAATAGGGATCGGTTGGAAGAAGTCTGATCGCATTCCATTGTAAATTGTATTTAATATTTGATATTTTTTTATTATCATCGATTTGGAATCGACTAATGCCATGAAATTATGATAACAGAACAAGGTGCAGAGAAAAGATTGGAAGGATGTTGAATGGCACAATAGGTACGGCAACGCGTGAGTGGCATGCAATGCACTCCGCTCCTCAATAGATTTTCCTTGTAACTCATCATTATAGAATCTCTTCCCAAATGCTATGACATCAGTGGGACGGCAAGTCAGTGAGAAGTCGACTAGATTCTGCACTGTCGCAAGCAGATCCTTATCGTATTGGGCGGCAAACGCCGTCATTGAACCACTTTCTTTTTGTTCTCCTTCTCCTTTTTGAACTACGAACTCTTGAAAAGTACCGCCGGTACTATGATGGATCGATCACCGATTTGGAGCGTTATTTATGGCATAAGCCCTCGAATAGACCGATCAGCAGCGAGTATAGTTGCGCGGTGCAAAATCTGAGTATTATTTGAGTCAACTGACTAACTTCTTTGCCCGGAACCATACCGGTTTGGCGATCTGTAGATGGTTTTGCAAAATGCGTATGCGTAAGGATAAATACCTGCTTGAAAAGAGTTAAAAGCGGATCATGGGTTCGGTATTACTGCTTGTTCTGGCACTTTGCGCCTGCTGGAGTGCATCCGTGACGGCTAGACGTTTTGCATCTTTCTTAATGACAACTTCATCCTTACTAATGCCTTCTGACGACTCATTGGATTGCAAAGACGGTGTTTGCAGTATTAAACCAAAAGGAAAAGACTTGACATCGCAGATTGTTGATGAGTGGAAGATATCAGGTGGGCAGACTAATGATACGAGTATTAATGATGGAAAGGAAGAGAAAATTAATGCAATTGTGAATTTAGGATGGGAGAAGGTGGAAGCAACCAAGGCGTTGGAGAAGTTCAAGTATAACATAGACGAAGCTATCGCATATCTAGAAGAAATTCAAGAAAATGATGAAAAAACAGTGGAGAAAACCAAAGAACTTTGTAAACTAGGTGATTGGAGTGAAGAATCTGCCCGTGCCGCACTTTTGGAATCAAAGAATAACGTCACATTAGCCAATGAAATGCTTGTGAGAGAGGAGTCAATAGTAGTGAATGAGTTTGAAACCGCCGTCAAAGGCATGCTGGAGAATGGATGGGATGAGATTGTGGCTCGTCAAGCATTAATGGCACAATGGTCATTAGACCAGCGTAAGGCGCGCGGCTTGAATAACACTGTCGACGCCGAGGTGCTAAAGAGCATCAAACCCTCCTTAAAGCGAAGCAACACGACTGAAGCTGCCAGTAGTGGCAAGACGAAGCCTAAAGCTGCTGCTGCTGGTGGTAGTGGTAACGAGCCAACACCTGCCAAGAAAGAGGATTGTGTATTTGAAATCAACGCAAGTAACTTCCAAAAGCTTGTGTTGGAAAGCCCAGTCCCTGTGCTGGTCGACGTGTACGCTGATTGGTGTGGTCCTTGCAAGCAATTGGGGCCTATTCTTGAAAATGCGGCAATGAAATCAGGTGGTATGTTCCGCCTCGCTAAGGTGAACTCCGACAAGGAAAGGGCTTTGTCGGAGCTGCTGGAGGTGTCGGGATTACCCACGGTTTATGCCGTGAATAAAGGCAAAATAGTCGATAAATTTGTTGGAATGTTGCCACAAGACCAGTTGCAGCAGTTCTTGGTCCGGGTGATAACCGGTTATGGGGCCAAGGTGCAGCAGGAGAACAATGACGACCAGACTCTGGGCGGACTGACGTTCAAAGTCAATAATTACGCGGGATTAGCAGCGTTAGATTTCAAGAAAAGAGAGAAAATACGCACTTTAGTAGACGAAGCAATACTGGGATTAGATGGCGGTTACAATGCGGAAAGTGCAACTTACTCAGCAGGAGTTAAGACGGCGTTGCAGTACATCAACAACGCTGCGAAGGACATCCATAACAAGACCTTTCGCTCCATCAACACCACTAGCTCCGTGTTCATAGAGCGCATTGGTAGCAACGCCTGCGCGTTGAAGTTGCTGGATATTGCAGGGTTTAAGGCTGACGCAACGGGAACGTCGCTGCAACTAGTCCACTCCAACAGCGCCGTACTCACCTTGGCATCGCAACGTGTAACGGAAACGGTACAGAAACAAAAATTTGCTAAAATCAAAGAAGTGAAAGTAGAGCTTGGTAGCAACAAGTCGTTGCGAAGAAAAGGAAACGCGGAAAAATCGGCTCAAAAGGCCAGCGTGGAGGAGTCGGACAGCGACGAGGAGGAGGACGAGCCCGTGAAAAAGGTCGTGGAAACTGTCAAAGTTTCTATTAAATTGCTAGACAATAAAAGCGTTGGGAGGTCCTACAAGGATTTGAGTACGCCGCTAGCTGATGTGTTAGACGACCTGCTAGCTGGTAAAGAATGGGACTACATAGAGATCCGTCAGCCTCTACCTCGCCGACAAATCAAACGAGAATCCGCGGAACTGTCTAAATCCCTGCAATCAATTGCTGGTGACTCAGAAAACATCGCCATCGCGTTGATCAACGAAGACAGCGTTGTTACGACGAAGTCGTCACTGAAGAAGGCGAAATCAGCAGCTAGTAACAAAGTAGAGAAGAAGGACAAACCCAGAAAGAAGAAGGGAACGCACACGTTGCTGTCCAGCGGCATCTTATCGACCAAGAAAAAGAAGAATAACGAGTACTTCGGTGGGGACAGCACGTTAACGTTAGCAGGAGATGAGGACGAGGATGATGACGCCAATAGTAGTGCTGATGCAGCAACAAAGCCAGAGAAGGAGGTAGAGAATGAGGACGAAGAGAAGGAAGACAAGGACAAGGATGATGAAGAGAAGGAGGACGAAGAAGACGACGATCAGTAGATAAATTTACAGAAAATATACAAAATATGCTCATAAATACATACTATTTCATTCTTAGCGCCCCTCTGTGCTCTTCGCGGCTTCCTTCGCTAGCGCGAGGCGGTACAGGAACTTCTCTTGCGCGGAAGCCGTTGATTTTGGTATTCTTATGCTGCTCTTCGGCGGTGGTGACGCACTTATGTTGTGCGATACCTTGCTTACATCTTCGTCGAAGAAAGAAACTGACCGGTCCTCGCGAATACTAGTGTTCCTGCTGAGAGGTGTGCGTGGTGTGACTGATTTCTTGTTTACTTTCGGTGTAAACGTGGCGGGAGTAGACCTTGCCGAGGGTGTTGGAGTTGCTATCAAACTCTTATTGCGGCAGCAAGTTACACATTGACAGTCTACATGGTGTTTAGGTGTAGTTTTCTTCGCCGAAGATACAGATTTCACTGGTGTTGTGTGAGCGCTTCTATTGTTCGTGACTGTCACTGTGACTGTTGTGTTGCACATGTAGTCATCCAGTGGAAACGCAGATAGGTTGGAAGTATCCAATAGTGCATCTAATTTAGCCATTGCAACCCAAGAGGACAGTGCCTTCTTGCAGAATATTCGCTTCAACACGAGGAAACGCCGGCTTAGTAGTTGCATTTTCTTGAAGTAAATTAAGGTTAGATACCTCGCGTGAAGCACGCTCATTTGCTTAATTTTATCATTATTCATAGTGTGACTTTGATTGGTGTACCACTTCCAACAATTGTACAATAGCTTGACTTTTCTGTGTTGCTTATTCCATGCGGCAAATGTAACTAAACGTTGAAATGCACTTTGTTTCTTGATGCGCTTCCAAACGATACTCAGTTTATATGTTTTACGAATGAATATTAATCCATTCATTCGTCGCAGAGTAATCTTGGATACATATCCGCGCCATAAATGGAACATTTTATTCAACAAATTACCATCAATAGCTATATTTCTGCGCCATTTTAAGAAATTATTGCGTATTATCTCGCAATATTTATGATAGATATAGGAAAATAAATAGGTTCCACCAAGTCTGCGAGAATGCACCTTCTCGTCTTCAGTCAGTACAATCTTCTTCTGTAACTCAAGACCATCGTATCCTCGATACACATGCAAATCGGCAGGCAATTCAACTAATGCTGTATTAACGCGAGAATAAAACCTTCTTTCCATTCGTAGCTTCTGCTTCTGTTCTGCGAGAACATCTCGCTTTTGACTCAGCTTGGACACCAGAAGCTGTTGCTTCTGCTGCTCCTTCTGCAAGTCAATAACGAACATTCCCTTC
>JACCDO010524062.1_pt1 | contig 13922 bp, 14 predicted proteins | sample 7446101 | NCBI WGS metagenome assembly JACCDO01 (sample SAMN15323440, study PRJNA562643) | freshwater metagenome | isolation source: river surface water | place: USA:Blue River Watershed | collected 2017-08-16
ATGATGAAGAAGATGAAGAAGAAGATGATAGTGATGATGAAGTAAATAATGAATCAGAAAGTATAGATGAATCATTAGTAGTTCCACAACAAGAAGTTGAAAAAATAAAAGAACCTGAACCTGAACCAATAAAAGTACAAGAGGCAGAAGTTGTTCCTGAAATTGTTCAAGAAGCTATTGTTGATGTTAAAGAGATTCAACTTTCAGCAGCACCTGAAATCGAAGATAAACCTAAAAGAAAAAGTACTAAAAAAACAACTAAAAAATAAATGAATAATTAAAGATAAAAATATATCTAATATATATTATATATTAAATATGAATACATCTTGTAATAAAACATCAAATAATAAATATCTTGATTGCCCAGCAAGGATGGATGATGGAAGATCATTTACAGATTATAGACCAAGCTCAACTGTAAATGATATGATAAGATATAGTAATAATATTATGGGAAGTAATGAATATAGACAATTTTTAATACATAATGCAGTAAATATTATGAATGTTAGTAATGATTATACATCTAGTAAAATGGGATGTAATTCATGTAATTATGAACCAGTCCCTTTTCATACTCAATGTGATTATAATAATAATTTTCCAGTATGTGATGTTATCAATTCTAATGGAATAGGTGTTAAAAATGTTGTAGTTGGAATGAATACTTTAGAAAATTTTTATGCTAGTTTTGATTCAGATTCAAATAATAAACACTAGAGTAAACACAAATATATTACCTGTTTATGGTAGTCTATAAATTATATTAAAGATAATTTAATTTAATATTATTATAATTATGAATAAATTAAAAGAATATAGTAATATAGAAGAAAGTAATGAAACATTATTTTCAATAATAATTAATAATAAAAAAGTTAAAGAAGTAATAGATTATTTTCAAGATGAACTTGAAAAAGCAAAAAAAATAAATAATCCTATTAAAAAAAATAAAATTAATAATAGACTTTTTAATTTTATAAAATATTTAGAGACCAATTATAATGAAGAAGTATCATTAAATTCTATTTTCTTATTACACGATAAAATTATAGTTCATGAATTAAACAAATCTGAAATGGAAACATCAGAATATTATAATTTTCCTAAAATATTTATAAAATGTGATACAAAATTTTCAATTGAATATTTTATTGATCTATTTTATAATTTTAATTTTATTTATGCAATAAAAATTAATAAAAATGAATACAATATAATAAAATTAAATAAAAATAAAATGAAATTATTACAAAATGGAAAAGTAAATAATGAAGAAAAAATAATTGAATTAATTGAAAATATAAGAAAAAATGAGAATAGTAAAGATTATATAATCTTATATGGTAATAGTATAATTTTAAATAAATTTGAAAATTTTAATAAAAAAGTTATTTTAATAAAAGAATTGTTAAATAATGATGATCTTTATAAAAATTATGAAAATGAAATTATAAAAGAAAATAATAATCTATTAAAAAAACGTCTTGATGAACTTAAAAATGAAAATACTAATTATGATTTATTTGTATTTGGAAAATTAAAATTTGAAATAAAAGATGCAATAGAATCTTATATGTTAAAAGAATTATATATAGAAGATAAAAAACTTGAAAAATTAAAAACTTTTATAAGTGATGAATTCTTAAATTTTAAAATATACTCTATAAAAAGTTTATATCCAGGTGATGATGCATCTACTTTTATAAAAGATTATAATGGATTAATGGGGATTAAATATTTTTAAGATATAAAAAAAATATATTATTATAATATATTATGAGTGATAATTCTTTTGCAGGTATTAATTTTGATGATCCTGAATCTAATAGTATTTTTGAAAAACATTCAAAAACAATGTGTCCTCGATATAAAAATTTTAATGAAAGCAGTTTTCTTGTTAATCTAGATATTAAAAAAGTTAATAATGATTCATATATTGTTTCAGGAGATGTAACTACAAATCCATATAGTGAACAACTTTTTGTAAAGTATAGTGCAGCAAATCCACCAACATATAATGCAAATTTTTCAGGAAGTGGTTTACCATATCCAAATGAAGAGATTGCATTTGAAAATACTCCTAATAGAGGTGCAGTAGAAGTCATTAATAATAAATTTACTATATCTATTAGATATCCAAATAGTTATTATATTAATATGGGATCTGTTTATATCGAACCACATATAAGATTAATTTTATGTGATAAACATAATAAAGAAATTGGTGAAGTAGTATATGTAAATCTTGGAGAAGGCATCCCTTTTAGAACATTAACATGGCCAGCTCAACGTAATTGGAATAAAGGACCAGAATTTTATGTTAACAAAGATTTACCAGTAAGAACACAATTTCAAATATTAGTTGACAGTGCATATCCTTCAACAAATATTATGCCTAAAAACTTTTGGGGAACAACGCCACCTCATTAAAATTATATTTTTAATATTTTTAAAATAATTTATTAAGATATTCTTAATAAATTGTAAATAATTGTTATAAATTGTAATTAATTGTAATTAATTGTAATATTTCGAATAATCCATTTCATTATATTAAATTATAATCAAAATTTAAAATAAATTGTGAAAAAGGTATATGACCATAAAAAGCTCTATCCATTTTATCACTTCCTTTTAATATTGAAATACAATCATCTGGGACTGAAATTTTTATACATAGCAATGCACATTGTATATCTAATTGATTACATAAATTTATTTCAATATTGTCAAAAATACCTCCATTTAAACTATTAATTTCAATAACAGATGATGGATATAAACATGAATTTGCAGGTGTAATATTTTTAATATCAAAGTTACGATATGGTAATATTTTATTTTTCAAATGATCTATAATATTATTATTTACTTGAGAATGTAATTCAAAATTAATTTGTAATTTTATACTTTTATATGAAAAATCATTTTTCTCAGGAACAATACATAATAATTCATCTTTAACATATTTATTAATATTAATTGACTGAAAAATATTCCAAAATATATTTTTAATAATAAGTTTTTTATAAACAGTTGATTCAGATTTTAATGGAATATTTATACCACATGCAACGAAATCAATTGGAAAATATTGTTTATCATTCTGATTGTTAATATTAGTAAATACTTCAACTCTTTTTTCATTAATAAAATTTGTTTCATTTTTTGTATTTATTTCAGCTATATTTGGAAATAAATAAAATGTATCAAAAACATTATTGTTTTTATTAATATTTTTATTTAAACTAATTCTAAAATCACTACTATTTGAAGAATTATTTAAATAATTAAAATCAGACAATATTGTTTTCTTTATTCCAAAAAAAACTTCTTTTTTTGATAAATTTATTTTTTTATAATCTTCTTGATAATTTATTTTTACACACTGATTATTTTTATCGTTATTTACTACATTTTTATCATTATTTATTAAATTTTTATCAATAATATATGGTACATTCTTATTAATATTTATTAGATTTTTATCATTATATGGTAAACTTTTATCGTTATTTACTACATTTTTATCGTTATTTACTAAATTTTTATCATTATTTTGTAAATTTTTATCATTATTTTGTAAATTTATTTTTTTAATTTCATTATTTTTACTTAATTCTTTTTTAATTTGTTCTTTTATATCAAAATTAATAATATTTGGACTTTGTATTTTTTTATCTTCTATTTTTGTTATATTACATAATTCATTAATTTTATTACTAAACTCTCTATCATACATACTATTTTCTTTTTTTGAAGTATCATTTATTTTTTTTATAACAACCCTTCCAGTTAAATTATCAAAAAAAACATTATATGGATTACTCATCACTAATTTTTTTTAGAAAAAAAAGTAAGATTAAAAACTAATTTTATTTTTTTTTACTTAAACTACTATTTTCTTTAATATAACCTTTTCTAATAGGATTTCCAGCATCAACTGATTTTGTATCATAAACTTCATTTAATTCTTTATCAATATATACTGATTTAGCTTTTGCTGGATCAATTAATACACTATTCTTTTTATCATTATGATATAAATAAAATATTTTTTTTTTAGGTTCATATAAGTAAATATATCCATCATAGTATACTCCTCGTGTCAAAGTTCTTTTTACAATTTTTGTATTTGCTACTGAATATGATTCAACAATATCTTTTGAAATATTTGGAACATAAGAAAAACCTTTTGCATCACTTCCAAAAGTAAAGCATTTATATTCTCCTTTAATATCAGGTGCATTTAATACACAATCAAAAGCACACTCTTTTAAAATTAGATTCATTTCATCAATAATATGTTGTTTTTTTAATGATATTTGTTCAATATATTCATCAGTACTTATTTTATCTCCTGTTATATAAGTATTTTCTTTTGAAAATACGCTAAAATATCGAAATATTTCAACATTTCTTTCATTAGGAGGTAGTTCAATATGTGAATTTCTTCTAACACCACGGCCAATAACTTGTTCAATTCTCATTTGATTCCAATATGGTTCCATAATATGGATTTGTCTAATATTTTTTAAATCAAGACCTTCTGCACCAGCAGAAGTTGCCAATAAAATTTTCAAAAATTTACCATGTTTATTTTCGGAGCTTGTAAATACTTTTAACATTTCTTTTTTATCTTTTTCTTCTTCCATTCCAGAGTATATACCATATTTTGGTTTATTATTATTACTTCCATAAATAGAATATCCATTAAAATCCAATACTTTTGAAAATAATTCAATACCTTCTAATGTTCTAAAATTAGAATATACAAATATTAAACCATGTGATTTTTGAATATTTTCTAAAATCATTTTCATTTTAGGTGATAATTTATCTAAACCTTCACTACCAGGTGTAAAATATAATTTTCCATTTTCAACTAATTTATCAATAGCATTACTAATTCTCTCTTTATAATCATTTTCCAATTTTCCATTATTTGCCTTTTCTTCCATTAATAACATTTTTTCAATATTAACATTATTTTTATTATTATTCTTTTTTGTAAGTGAAACAATAAATTTAGGATCAGGATATGGTCTATTAATAGCTTCTGGAAAAACAAAATTACATGCTTGTCGTGAAAAGACTCTAAATGTACTTTTAATTCCTCCTTTTTTCTTTCCTTTTTTAGAAGACCCTCGTTCTGATAATCGTTCTTTTGCACGTAATATTTCATAAATTTGTGCTTGATAATTACTCATATTAATACGATAATAATCTTTTTTAGTAACAGAAGGATAATTTTCATTATTTGATTTATAATAAGATATAAGACCTAATATACGTCTTTTAAAAACATTTTCATTTTTCATGCGATCACCTTTTTCTAAATCTTCTTTAACAAAATAATTTCTAAATATTTCACCATCATCTTCTACTGGAAATAATGGAATATTTTTAACTTCAAGTAATTTTACTATAACTCCTTTATTACTACAAACTGATTCAATAAAATTAATAACATCTCTATAAATATCTGAATAATTATTTACTTTTAAATGAAATTCGATCGATTTATTTACTTTATTTATTTCTAAATAATCTATATAAGAATTACTCATTAGTTCTTGCTCAAGTTCTCCTAATTTCCATTCTTCTCCATACATACCAGGAACTTTTATAATTCGAAAATATGTTATTTGTATATATCCTCGTAGTATATTAAATAATATTGCTGATTCAAAAGGGTCATTTATAATTGGTGTTCCAGTCATTGCAATAATTTTAACATTTTGTGCATTCATAAGAATATTATAAATTTCTAAGCCTTGTTTACTAACACCCATTAATCCACTCATCATTTTAGATATTAAATTATGAACTTCTTCTATAATAATTACTTTATTATCCAAACTTCCAATTTTTTTAATTTGTGCTAATGTATTATTTGCATTATACGAGATAAATGAATATTTTTCTTTATATAATAAAGGATTATTTTTATATTCGTTACTTCCACAAAACATTAAACCATCTATTATGAAATTTGTTCTTAGTGATGCAGGGAGCATTACAACAATATTTCTTTCTGTTTTAAGATTTTCAGCAATAGTTATAGCAGTACACGTTTTACCAGTACCTAAATAATGATATAATAAAACACCTCTATATGGTGAATTATTTTGCATATAATCTCTTAATAATTTTTGGTATTTAAATGGAGTAAATTTACCAGGATTAATATTTTCTTTTTTACCTGATGCTCTATATTTTAAAAAAGTTTCATTAATCCAATTAACAAATTCCTTTTTATTTGGTAAAACCCAGTTTAATGGTTGTACAGAATCGTTTTTATTTATAAAATTATTTATTTTATTAGATAATTCTAATGTTTCTTTTTTTTCTTTTTTAGTAATATTCATAATAAATTATATATAAATAAACAAGATTTTAAGATTTTTTAAAAAAATTTTTTTATATAAAAATATTAAATTATGAAAATACTTTATATACCTCTTGGAAGTTTTTGTTATCCAAAAATGATTATAAGAGAAACAAATAGAGAATTTTCAGAATCATTACCATTTGATTTTAATTCTTCGCCACATTTACCAAAAGTTACTGAAATATTAAAAGAGTTATATGAAAAAAAAACTTATAATATTGAATTGAAAGAAATATTAGAAGTATATAATGTAAATGAACTATCTGTAAGTGAAAAAAATATGTATATTGTACATTTTTTTAAAGATTATCATTTAAGATATCCTATATCTAAATTTCCTGCTCCAGCAACATTAATTAAAGATGATGTTGTTAATGATGTTAAAAATAAATTTAAAAAAAGATTTAAAAGATTATATAATTTAATGAATGATAAAAATAATTTATTATGTTTTCTTCGTATTGAAAACTATAAAAATTATGGTTGGAGTAATGAATTAATAGAATTTACTAAAATATTATCATTATTTAAAAATCCAAATAAATTTTTAATATATTCACAAGAATTGGTTGATGAAGAATTAGATTTTAAAAATTCACATGTATTGAATTATAATTATAATATTCCAATATTATTTTGTAAACATTATTTTTATGATCTTGAAATGATTAATAATAAAAATATATTTATTAAATTATTAGAATCTTTTGAAAATATAATAAATAGTAACAATGTTATTAGTATTAAAAATGATAATTTAGTTGAAAAATATTATATTGATCATGATAAATCAATTATTTTTAAATTAACTAATATGAACTATTTTTCACAATTTCATATTTACAATAATTATTTATATATAAATAATGTAATTACCGGATATGATGAATATATAAAAAATGAAAATAATATTTATGAGAAAAGTTTATAATATTATATTATATTATATTAAATGAATAAAAAAGAAAAAATAAAATATTTTTTGGACTATTTAAATAGTAGAAATTTTCCACAAGAAAAATATATTGCAATGTATGATTATCCAAATACAAGTATTATAAATAAAAAACCTAGCAATGAATTTACAAAAAAATACAAAAAAAAGTTTTTAAATGATGTTAAATTAAAAGATATATTAAAAACAGATAATAAAATAAATAATTTATTTGAAAATTCAATTAACTATATTGCAGAATTACAAAAAAATATATTAAAAAATAAACATATGAGTAGTTATATAACTGGTGGAAGTGCAATAAAATTATATTCAATGTTAGATAATAGTAATAATTTAAAGAATACTAATATATTAAAAACAACTGATTTTGATATGTATTTATGCATAGAAAATTCAAGAGTTACTAATAATTTAATAATAAAAGAATTAATAAATATAATTAACTCAATTTATTTAATTATAAAAAATCCAAATTATAGTACATTAGATATACATCTTTTATTAGATTTAAAAAATAATAATAATTTTGATAGTATAATAGCTTTTTTTATGAATCATGATTATGATTTGTTTAAATTTTATCCATATAATGAAAATGAATGTTTTTGTTATTATTTTAAATTTATAAAGGTTATTAATAAAGAATTTTGTATTAAAATTACTATTAAATTTATAGTATTTATAAATAATTTAAAAAAATCAGAAAAACATGGAATAATATTAATAAATAATTATTATTTTGATCATCTTCACAATTTTAAGTTATCTTATAATTTCTTACCAATTGATTTAGTTATTATAAAAAAAAATGAAGAAAACTTAAAATTAATAGGAACTACTATAAAAATAAATAATAAAGTATTACATATTTTTAATCAAAAAGCAATATTATATAATTTATTAAATTTAGCTTATAAATATCAATATTCAATAGATAATAAAACAATAAAAAAAAAATTAGATTCACAAAAAAATAAGAGAGATAATTTAAGATTAGAATATTTTTTTAACTATTATTGTAATTTATATTATCCAAAATTAAGTTTAACTGAAAGATCTAAAATTTTAAATACTATGAAATATAATATTAAAAATTTCAGTAGATCAGTAACTGAAATAAAAAAATTTAAATCTTTATAAATTATGTTTTTCTTTTTCTTGGAGAATTATTATTATTTGTAATATAATTTGTTTCTTCATTATAATTATGTTCATTTTCTAAATATAAATCAATTGCATATTCTATATGTTTAGATATATAATTTAAATTATTACTACTTGGTTTAGGAAATAATATAGAAGTATATAATAATCTTGTTTTAAATTTTTTTAAAAAAATATCTAAATCATAATTTAACTTAATTGCAATTAAACCTAATTTTCGTGGACTATCTTTTTTTGCTCCATATTTAAAACCAGAAATAGATAAGTACCAAAAATTCCCTTTACTATCTTGTATCATAGAATCACGATTAAATGTTTTGATAATATATTTAATAATATTTTTCTTTTGTAATAATTCAGATAATTCTTCAACTTCTTTTTTGTTTTCTAGTTTTAATATAACATAATTACTATTAATATATTTTTCAATTTGTTCTATAAGAATTTCTTCAAAATAGTTAAACTTTCCAATATTATTCATATATTATATAATAATATAAAAATTAAAATATAATTTTTTAGAAATTAAAAATTGATAAATTTTATTTTATAAATTATTTATAAAATAAATGATAAATAAAATAATGTTTGATAAAATTACTCGTTACGAAAAATCAGCTTATCCTGGAGCAAATATTGATGAAGCATGGAATATAGGAAAGATAATTCATAATATTGATTCTGATTTATTGGAAATAAAAATTAATGCATTTGATCAAGATTTATATTCAAGTATGAATATAAAACTATCTGCAAAATATACTGTTTCAATAAATAGTTTAAGTGAATTTATTTCTAAAAAATTTATTATTATTAAAGATAATAAATTATTACATTATACTTATTTATCAGAAGAAGATAAAAATAAGCATATTGTTAATAATAAATAAATATATATTTATAAATTTTAATATTTTTATAATATTATATTATAATAATGAAATATAACAATTTATCCCATTATGGTGATATATTAGCAATACCTTTTTTTGCTTTATTAGTTATTTATTTTTATAATATTAAAGATAAAAATTTATTAGAATATATACTATTCTATTTTTCTATACTTGGATTTTTATTAGATATTTTATATACATATATATTTTTTTCAAATGTAAAATCTTAAAAAGATATAAAAAATCTTTAAAAAGTGTTTGATATACCAAAATGCATTAATCCAGCTTTTGCTGCTTTTTGTTCAGCTTCTTTTTTAGATCGTGCTATTCCTTCACCTATAATAACATTATCATTGTCTCGCACAATCATATGAAACTTTTTATTTGCAATACCATTTTCATTTAATGAGGTTATAATTGTTTTTTGTTCATATTTTGGAAATATACCTCCATATGTTTTTTGATAGTATCTCATTAATTGATCTTTATAATTATCATCATTCATTATTAAATCTGTTATATCTATATTTTGTTCAATCATATTTATAATAAAAGTACTACAAATATTAAACCCTTCAGATTCATTTTTTGAACCAAAATAATTAAACATTGCACCTATAAATGCTTCAAAAGAATCTTCTAGTATTCTTGCATTTTTTCTTCCATTACATATAACTTCAATATGTTTTGAAACAATTAAATATTTATCAAAATTTAATGACAATGCTAATTTTGCAAGAGATTCTGTTTTTACTAATTTACTTCTAATTTTTGTTAAAAATCCCTCTCGTTGTTTATTATATCTTTTATAAAGATAAATTGCACTGACAGATTGAATGATACCATCCCCTAACCATTCTAAAACTTCATTTGAATCATCTTGTAATGGCATAATATGTTTATATTTTTCATCATTTAAGTTTATTGCATCAATGTTACCGTAAAATTTTTCATTTTTCTTAAAATCATTATTTTTACAATATGATTTATGAATAAATGCTTTCTGCCATAATTCAAGATTAGTTATTTCTTTATTGATATTACCTTTTTGCAAAATAGATATAATAATTTCTTTAGTTATATAGAAATTATTTTCATTATATACTGGAAAGATTTTTTTCTCAATTTTATCATCAAATTCATTTTCGGAATCACTTGAATTGTTTTTAATTTCAAGATTTGACATCATTTCAATATTTGATATCATAATTTATATTTTAATTTATATATTATTATAATATTATTTTAAATACTAATCAATTTTATATTTTTTATTAAAAGAAAAACTAATTTTTTAATAAAATATATTGATAGTAATAATTTATTATTTTTTTAGTATTGAATAAAATTGATTATCATATCTTCTATGCATTTGAATAGTTTGATAAAGATTATCACTATATAATAATTTAAATTTATGTTTTTTTGTTAATATATATTTCCATTCCATAAAATTATAATAAACAATATATACAGGATTTTTTAAAAAATTTTTATTGTTATCATAAAAATATGAGAAAAATGTATGTTGTATATCAATTAATAAATTATCTAAAAAATCCAATGAATCATGCTCGATAATAATAAATATTCCATCTTTTTTTAATATACGATATATTTCGTTTAATATTAAATCTAAATCTTTGATATGATGTAATGTTAAAAAAGTAGTTATTAAATCAAATGATTGATCAGGATAATCTAATTTACCATTTTTTAATATAAGTTTAAAATTAAAGGGTAATGCTTTATTTTTACTATATGGACCCCATGTTTCTATATCTGTTCCATAAATATTACTGCTAATAATTCCAACATTACTTGCAAACATCAGTGTTTTATTTCCATCACCACATCCAACATCTAGATATTTTGCATCAGGTGGAAGAACTAACTTTATTTTTTTTAATGTTTTATTTATAGTACTTAATCCATATTGTTGTCTACTAATTTTTCTGTAAATAAATTCAGTACTATCTCTTTTTTTATTATTTTTTTTTAAATTTTCAATGTATTTTAATATATCAGTATCAGATATATTAGGATTATTATAAATATGTTTAAATAACTTAAAAGATGCATTAAATGACATAAAATGAGTTAAAAATTTTATAAAATTATTATAATGTGTAATATCTTTTCTTCTATAAATTTCATTCATCAAAAATTTTATTTGTTTATTAGAATTTGATGGCGGATACTCTATTTTATTTTTTAAATTATATAATGATTTATATGTATTTGCAATATCTTCATCATTACTATCAATAAATTTAAAATAAGATCTTTTTGATATATATTTATTATTTTTACTATTTTTATTTTCAGACATAAAATACTACTTATAAATTATATTATTTTATTGGGAAAAAATAAAAATAAAAATAAAAGTAATTAATTTAATATAAATTATTATAAAATTATTGAGTATAAAGAAAACTTTAATCAAGTATAATATAAATAAATTATGAATTACATAATAAAATTTGATAATAGGGAAAAAGAATTAATTAAATTGTTAGAAAATAAAGGTTATGATCTAATTAAAGAAAACCTTGATTTGGGAGATATTCAGTTATTAGATAGTAATTCAAAAGAATTAATAATAATAATTGAGCGGAAAACATTATCTGATTTAAGTGCATCTATAAAAGATGGTCGTTATAAAGAGCAGAAAGAACGGATGATTTATTCAATTAAAAAGAGTATACGAAAAATAGTATTAATTGAAGGTAATGATTACAAAGATTTTACTTTACCAATCAACACATTAAATAGTGTTATTATAAATACAATGATTCGGGATAATATTCATATACATTTAACAAAAAATATTGAAGATACTATTATATTTATAGAAAATATAATGTTACAATTACCAAAATATTATGAAGATTTGGAAAAAGAGATTGTATATGGGGAAGATAAAATATGTAATAATGAATTTAATTGCAAAGTAGTTAAAAAAGATAATATAACTGAGAAAATATGTTTTAGAAATATGCTTACACAAATTCCAGGAATATCAACAAATATGGCAAGTATATTTAGTGAAAAGTATAATAATATGGAAAATTTTATAAATAAATTAAATGAAGAGTCATTTAATGACAAAATTAATATTATTAGAATTTTAAGCGATGAAAAATATGGAACTCGTCGTATTGGAGAAAAAATTGCAAAAAAAATAGTTCTTTTTATTTTTAATAATAATGAAGAATTTATTAAAAATATTGATGATAATATTAAGAAAAAAAAGAAAAGTAAAAAAAATACTATTGAAAATAATTTATAATAATTAACAAAATATAAAAATAATATTTTTAATATATAATAATATATGAAGAAATATTCTTCTTTTTATATTTTGTTAATATTAATATTAATTTTTATTTTATTATTTATAATAAATATTAACTATAATATTATAAATAAAAAAGAAAGTTTTTCAAATAATATTGATGGAAAAAACAAATATTGTTGTATTTATGCTTATTATGAAAAAGATGACTTATATAAAAGTAATTTTCAATATTTTTTAGATAATGCTATATTAGATAATATTGATTACTATATTGTTATAAATGGTAATTATACAATAAATATAAATAATAAAAATAATATTAAGATTTTTGAAAAGGAAAATAAAGGTTATGATTTTGGTGCATATAGTCATGTTATAAAAAGAATAAAGCAGAATTATGATTACTATATATTTTTAAATGCAACAGTAAAAGGTCCATATTTAGATAATAAAAATGATAATTGGTTAGAAAAATTTCTAAGTCTTTTTAATAATAATGTTAAATTAGTTGGTTGCACTATATGTTATACAAATACAAATAATAAATTAAAAGATATTATTGGTGGTAAAGATAATATTTATTATGTTCAAACACCATTTTTTATAATTAAAAATGATTTTTTGATGTATTTAAATAATATAGATTTTTTTAATGAAGATGAGCTTAATAATATTACAGATTTAGAATATGTAATACTTAATAAAGAAATAAAATTATCATATTTATGTTATCAATTTGGTGGAAACATAAATTGTTATTTAAAAAAATATAGAAATTTAGATTATACAAAATTAAATTATGATATTAATAATTCATCATTTAATGGAGATCCATATTTTATAAATTCTTATTTTTGTAATACTATACAACCAAATGATGTTATTTTTTATAAAAATAAAAGATTTTTATATGATACAATAACATTAAAAGATGAATTAGAAAAACATAGAATAGATGTTATCAATAAAGTTTGTTCATAATAAATATTATATTTTTATTTTTTGAATAAATAATATCTTGTATAAAAAAATTTAAATATTTAAAAAGTTTAAATATTTAAAAAGTTCTAAATTATAAGTAATATGAATAGAAAAGCGATTGAATTAAAAGCAGAAGCAGAAAGTTACCTTTGGAAATATGGCGGAGACGATGATGATAAAAGAATAGCAACAAAATTATTTATTGAAGCAATTAATAAA
>JACCDO010142985.1_pt1 | contig 13916 bp, 10 predicted proteins | sample 7446101 | NCBI WGS metagenome assembly JACCDO01 (sample SAMN15323440, study PRJNA562643) | freshwater metagenome | isolation source: river surface water | place: USA:Blue River Watershed | collected 2017-08-16
AAAAGATCTGAAAAAAATTCTCCGTACTGATAAGACCTGCTCATACCCAGGCTTAGTATTAAGTTTTTCAAGATATCGGGCATTCTTGCGCTTCTCTCAAAAAGTTCGTTGCATATTATGCCGATCATCAATTTATGCTTCTCAAAAATTTTTATATTGAATGAAGCGTCTTTTTTATTGTCTTTGATTTCACTGGCAATAGACTGAAACAAGTCTGTCAAAACGCCCACTTTATCGGGATATCGATTCAGCATATCCCGAAAGATTTTTTCCTGACCAGCGGTGAGTACTTCGATCAAAGTAGGCTGATCAAACACCAGAGAAGGATTGGCAGTGGGTGGTACATGAGGCAACATCAGCTCGACCAAGTCGAAACGGTTCGCCTTCAACGCTCTCTGCAGCGGAGAGTCCTTAGTATCATCTTCCGCCAGAGGGTCGGCACTTTTGTCGAGCAATTGCTTTACCAAGCGGACATTTTCAAATAACACTGCCAGATGCAGAGCTGATTCCTTACTCCCTGTGACCGAGCGCATATCTGCACCGGCTCCAATCAGATACTCCGCCATATCAAACTGCCGACTTCTCAAGGCAAGGCCTAGCGGGGAATCTCCTCTGGCATCCGCACGGTTAATGTCAGCACCATATTTGAGTAGCAACCTTGCAATGACGTCCTGCTTCTCGCCGATAGCGAAATGCAACGCTGTCTTCCCTGAAGTGGTCGCTTGATTGATGTTCACCCCAGCCGCGAGCAAAATCTTGAGCTTTTCCTCTGCATCAGTGGGGGCGCTAATCACCAGTACTTGCAGTGGAGACGCAAATTTAATGTGCTGCACCGCCACACCCAATAAGCGCACCACTTCCTCAAAAGTGTGGGTCTTTCCATGCATGAGCTTTGCCACCAGAGATTTCTCAAGCTTTGTCTTCACAGACGGCAGAAGCAAATCGGAGGCAGGCGGAGAAAATTTGGATCGAATCTGACACAGTTGTCCATCGCCAGACAAGCTGACTTTTTCCCCGCTGATGGACCCTGCTGTTATATAAAACTGTTGTGCTGTCGGAAAAGCATTTTTTTCTGGATCTTTACGATATTCACCAATCTGTCGAATGAGCTCGAAGAATACATCTTCAGAATCAATGGTCAATTTGGCTTTGCTGCCACCATATAGCAAAGTCAAGCCACCATCATTGCTTACCGCCTTGGCAGCAGCGCCAACGCCGCAGGCACTAATATGTATCGTGCCATTCCAGCGATCCACCTCACTCGCGCCAGACGGTTGATTTTTTGATTCGCGAATCAACGACACCAGATCCCGGGTGTCTATACAAAAGATATCGCGTATACCCGCCATGTAATGCGGACCACTGCCACAAGAACCATGGAGATGAACGATGATCTGCGTAGCCTCATCAATCTTTCCATGCTGATGCAGTTGGTGAAGATAGGCTCTCAGTTCTGCGATTTTTTCGTTTTTAGTGTCACCCTCTAGCATCTCGACATACAAAACTTCCATCGGAACGCCTGACGTGCGCGCCTGAATTTTCAGCTTCTCCGAAATCTCCTGAAACGCCGTGTCACGGGTCGTGATGCAAAACACATCCAAGGCCCGGGGATTCCTTCGATTACGAGCCGTGTTTTCTGCTACTTGAGCACTACTCGTGGCAGGATCCCGAACAGACCCGGAAAAATGATCGAACGGTGATAACAACGATGGAATAGACATGATGCCCCGTGCAATGGAAAGGTTGTCTGGAACCAGTCTCGCTGCGCAGAACTACAGGGCAGCCCAGCGCAGGTAACACCATTGCGACGCATAGCAGTGCCGATGACGCCAGCTGCCAGCTACCTGCCGCGACAGGTACTCAGCATTGTCGAATGACTGGAGGCTGAACAATAGTGCATATGCGCTATTGTTCCCGGCAAGCTTTTTCGATCAGACGCGGGATTTTGTGACGAGCAACACTGCCAGCAGGCTCTGCAGCAGATAAATGACGCTGGCCAGGCCGTGCAGCAACCCAAACCGCGCGCGCATCGCCTCATCCATCACCCCGCCCGCCTGCGCAGCCGCGGCCCGTATTTCAGCCATGAAAGGCTGCAGGCCGAAATAACCGACCAGCACACACAACAGCATGCCAATCACGAGGCGCGTACAAGCATTTCGGGAGGGAAGATAAGGGTCGGCCCGAAAAATCGTCAGCAGCAACACGCCGCAGACCAGTGACAGCCAGGCTTCGGCACGAAACAAGGTACCGGCGATGGTGCCGGCCAGGATACGATCTTGCAGGGTGATGAAGAACAGCGGCGCCGCCAGGTAGCCAACTGTCCAGAGGCTGCCGGCCCACAGCGTGACCAGCAGCGTTCGTGCGAGATTCAGCAGGTAAGCTCGCACGACGGGTCAAACTCAGATGTACTTGACTTCGATGATCTCGTACCCGCGCACGCCGCCGGGTGCCTGCACCTCGACCTCATCGCCCGCGTACTTGCCGATCAGCGCACGCGCGATCGGCGAGCTGATCGAGATCTTCGATTGCTTGAGGTCGGCTTCGTCATCGCCAACGATCTGGTACGTCACGTTGTCGCCAGATTCCAGGTCTTCCAACGTGACGGTCGCCGCGAACACCACACGACCATCGGCGTCCAAGAGCTTGGGATCGATGATCTGCGCTGCAGATAATTTACCCTCTAGCTCGGCAATACGGCCTTCAATGAAACTCTGGCGCTCCTTGGCCGCGTCGTACTCGGCGTTCTCGGACAGATCGCCCTGCGCGCGCGCCTCAGAAATGGCATTGATGACGGCTGGCCGCTCGACATGTTTCAGGCGCTGCAGCTCGTCCTTCAGCAATTGCGCGCCATGGACGGTAATGGGTACGGTACTCATCATGTTTTCTTTGGCAAGTTGAAAAGCACAGAGGCTGCGGATAGCTCGCAGCCTCTGTGCATGACCTCAATCGTCGAAGTGTAAACCAAATTACTGCAGCGACGCGTGCATGCCCTGCAAATCATACACATGCAGCTCGTTCAGGTGCGCCATACCCTCGACGGCGGCCTCGGCACCGGCAATCGTGGTGTAGGTAGTCACCCGTGCTGCCAGCGCCGAGGTACGGATAGTGCGCGAGTCATTGATCGCGTTGCGCTTTTCTTCGACCGTGTTGATGACCAGCGCGATCTCATCGTTCTTGATCATGTCCACGATATGCGGACGGCCCTCGGCGACCTTGTTCACGGTCTCCACGGGCACGCCGGCGGCCGCAATCGCCGATGCCGTGCCCTTGGTCGCCACCACGGTAAAGCCAATCTTCACCAGATGATGCGCGATATCGACGGCACGTGGTTTGTCGCTGTTTTTCACGGAAAGGAAAACCTTGCCTGATTTCGGCAGACGCACGCTCGCACCGAGCTGCGACTTCACGAAAGCCTCGCCAAAGGTTCGGCCGACACCCATCACCTCGCCAGTGGATTTCATTTCGGGGCCAAGAATGGTGTCCACGCCAGGGAATTTCACAAACGGGAACACCGCTTCTTTCACGCTGAAATACGGCGGCTCGACTTCCTTGGCGATACCCTGGCTGTCCAGTGACTGACCCACCATACATCGCGCAGCGATTTTTGCCAGCTGCAAACCGGTGGCCTTTGACACATACGGCACGGTACGTGAGGCACGCGGGTTCACTTCCAGCACATAGACCACGTCCTCTGTCTTGCCATTGACTTCCTGCTGCTGAATGGCGAACTGCACATTCATCAGACCGACCACGTTGAGGCCCTTGGCCATTTGTGCGGTCTGATGCTTGAGCTTCTCGATGGTCTCTTTCGCGAGTGAGTAAGGAGGCAGCGAACAGGCCGAGTCGCCCGAGTGCACACCCGCCTGCTCGATATGCTCCATCACGCCACCGATGAAGGTGCGCTTGCCATCGGACAGGCAATCTACATCGACTTCGATCGCATCGTTCAAGAAGCGGTCGAGCAGCACTGGAGAATCATTGGATACTTTTACCGCTTCGCGCATGTAGCGCTCAAGATCGCGCTGCTCGTGGACGATTTCCATCGCACGACCCCCAAGAACATAGGAAGGACGTACCACCAGCGGATACCCGATCTCTTGCGCGAGTCGCAGCGCTTCTTCTTCATTACGCGCGGTGCGGTTCGGCGGCTGCCGCAAGCCCAGTTCGTTCAGGAGTTTCTGGAAACGTTCTCGGTCTTCTGCCGCATCGATCATGTCGGGCGAGGTGCCGATGATGGGCACGCCATTCGCTTCCAGATCGAGTGCCAGCTTCAGCGGCGTCTGACCGCCATACTGAACGATCACGCCGACGGGTTTCTCCTTGTCGACGATCTCGAGCACATCTTCCAAGGTCAATGGTTCAAAGTACAAACGATCCGAAGTGTCGTAGTCGGTAGAGACAGTTTCGGGGTTGCAGTTAACCATGATGGTTTCGTAACCATCTTCGCGCATGGCGAAGGCGGCATGCACGCAGCAATAGTCGAATTCGATACCCTGACCGATACGGTTTGGTCCACCGCCCAGCACCATGATCTTCTTGCGCGCGGTCGGATGCGACTCACATTCTTCTTCATAGGTCGAGTACATGTAGGCGGTACCTGTGGCGAACTCACCCGCGCAGGTATCGACGCGCTTGTAGACCGGGCGCACATTCAGCATGCGGCGCAATTTGCGGATCTCTCGGTCTTCGACCTTCAGCAATTTGGCGAGCCGGCGATCGGAAAAACCTTTGCGTTTCAGTGCCAGCAGGGTCTCCTTGTCCAGCGCGGCCACCGTTTGTTTTTCCAGCCACAGCTCGATATCGACGATCTCTTTGATCTGTACGAGGAACCAGGGATCGATCTTGGTCAGCTGATGGACTTCTTCCAGCGTGAAGCCCTGCGCGAAGGCATCACCCACATACCAGATGCGCTCTGGGCCCGGCTCACCCAGTTCTTCTTCGATGGTCTCTCGGTCAGTGGTTTTTTCATTCATACCATCGACGCCGACTTCCAGCCCACGCAGCGCCTTCTGGAAGGATTCTTGAAAAGTGCGACCGATTGCCATCACCTCACCGACCGATTTCATCTGGGTAGTCAAGTGGCTGTCGGCGGTGGGGAATTTTTCAAACGCGAAGCGCGGGATCTTGGTGACGACATAATCAATCGACGGCTCGAACGACGCTGGCGTGACACCGCCTGTGATCTCATTGCGTAACTCATCGAGTGTGAAACCGACAGCCAGTTTCGCTGCGACTTTCGCAATCGGGAAACCGGTTGCCTTGGATGCCAGCGCCGAGGACCGTGATACGCGCGGGTTCATCTCAATGACGATCATGCGACCATCTTTCGGATTGATGGCAAACTGCACGTTCGAGCCACCAGTATCGACTCCGATTTCACGTAGCACTGCCAGCGACGCGTTACGCATGATCTGGTATTCCTTGTCCGTCAGCGTTTGTGCGGGTGCGACGGTGATGGAGTCGCCGGTGTGCACGCCCATCGGATCCAGATTTTCAATCGAGCAGACGATGATGCAGTTGTCGTTGCGGTCGCGGACGACCTCCATCTCGTATTCTTTCCAGCCGAGCAGCGACTCTTCGATCAGCAATTCGTTGGTCGGCGAAGCTTCGAGACCGCGCTTGCAGATCGCCTCGAATTCTTCAGCGTTGTAGGCAATGCCGCCACCCGAGCCGCCCATCGTGAATGACGGTCGAATAATGGTCGGAAAACCAACCTGCTTTTGCACGGTCCATGCCTCATCCATCGAGTGCGCAATACCCGAGCGCGCAGAGCCGAGACCGATCTTGGTCATCGCCTCTTTGAACTTCTGACGATCTTCTGCCTTGTCGATCGCCTCGGGTGTGGCGCCGATCAGCTCGCACTTGTATTTGTCCAGCACGCCGTTGCGCCACAGGTCGAGTGCACAGTTGAGCGCAGTCTGTCCGCCCATGGTGGGCAGGATCGCATCGGGGTGTTCCTTGTCGATGATGCGCTCGACCACTTGCCAGGTAATTGGCTCGATGTAAGTGACATCGGCCATCTCCGGGTCGGTCATGATGGTCGCCGGGTTGCTGTTGACGAGAATGACCTTGTAGCCCTCTTCGCGCAATGCCTTGCAAGCCTGTGCGCCGGAGTAATCGAATTCACAGGCCTGGCCGATGACGATCGGACCAGCGCCGATGATAAGGATGCTCTTGATGTCGGTGCGCTTAGCCATGTTTGTGTTTCTCCATCATCGCCACGAAGCGATCGAACAAAGGAGCAATGTCATGCGGTCCGGGCGATGCCTCGGGATGACCCTGGAAGCAGAACGCTGGACGGTCGGTGCGCTCGAATCCTTGCAGCGAGCCGTCGAACAAAGAGACGTGAGTCACGCGGCAGTTGGATGGAAGCGTGACGGGATCGACCGCAAAACCATGGTTCTGCGAGGTGATCATCACCTTTTTGGTGTCGAGGTCTTGCACTGGATGGTTCGCGCCATGGTGGCCGAATTTCATCTTGATGGTTTTGGCACCTGAGGCCAGCGCCATAATTTGATGACCGAGGCAGATACCAAAGGTCGGCAAGCCTTTGTCGATCAGTTCGCGCGATGCAGCGATCGCATAATCGCAGGGCTGTGGATCGCCGGGGCCGTTCGACAGGAAGATCCCATCTGGATTCAGCGCCAGCGCATCGGCGGCGGTAGATTGCGCAGGCAGTACGGTAACTTTGCAGCCGCGCTGCGCCAGCATGCGCAGGATGTTGTACTTCACGCCGTAGTCGAAGGCGACCACGTGGAATCTGGGCGAGGTCTGCTTGCCGTAGCCCTTGCCCAACTCCCACTCAGTCTCGGTCCATTCGTAGGGCGACCGGGTGGATACCACCTTGGCGAGATCCATGCCGGACAGTCCGGGGAAAGATCGCGCAAATTCCAGCGCCGTGCCCTCACTAGCGTCCTCGCCCGCCACGATAGCCCCGTTCTGGGCACCTTTCTCACGCAGCAAGCGAGTCAGCTTGCGGGTATCGATGTCGGCGATCGCGACGATGCTTTGGGATTTGAGGTACTCCGGCAGGCTTTGCGTCGCGCGGAAATTCGACATCACCAGCGGCAGATCGCGAATGATCAGGCCGGCGGCATGAATCTGGCCGGATTCAACATCCTCCGGGTTCACGCCAGTGTTGCCAATGTGGGGGTAAGTCAGGGTAACGAGCTGGCGGCTGTAGCTGGGGTCGGTCAGGATCTCCTGATATCCCGTCATTGCCGTATTAAAAACAACTTCGCCGCTAGTCTTGCCGGCGGCGCCAATGGAAATTCCTCTGAAAACCGTGCCATCCGCGAGCGCGAGGATGGCCGGGTGCGAATTGGCCGTTGAGAATAGCGGCAAAGGTAACTCCTGGGTTGTTACCGCCGCAGCTGGATCCTGGTGTTCGTTTACCGGCTTACGCGCATTGCGGGCGAGCGGAATCCGGACGTGCCAAGATGGTGTGGAAGGTGGTTTGCGCGGGCGGCGGGGTCAATTGGTTAAACCTTTCAATTATACCGCGAAGCACCAATCCCGGGCAACTGAAGGCCCGGCGCCGCCCAACGACGAAGTGTCGACTTACAGACTAATCACAGGCCGAGCGCCGCGATGCCTGCCTTGGCAATCTGAGCGTCTTCGTTGGATTTCACGCCTGAAACACCGACCGCACCCACACAGTCTCCGCCAGCCATGATCGGCACGCCGCCTTCGAGCAGTCCATCGATGTTCGGTGCTGACAAGAAAGAATAGCGGCCATTGTTGATCACGTCTTCGTAGATCTTGGTCTCTCGCTGGCCCAGCGCCGCGGTGCGTGCCTTGGATGGCGCAATGGAGGCGGATACCGGCGCTGCACCATCGAGGCGCTGCAGCGAGAGCAGGTTGCCGCCATCATCAACGATCGCAATCGTCACCGCCCATTTATTGGCGAGGGCCTCCGCCTCGGCGGCTGCGGCGATTTTCTTCACATCCGCGAATGTCAGTGCCTGTTTGGACCGCATGCTGGTACTCCCCTGTTCTAAAAAAAGGCTGGATTGTACGACAACTTATTTGCAGGCGAAGGCGGCGGCGTCAGCTTGCCCTGGGGGGCAATTCCTGGTGAACGATTTTTGACATCCGACAGGTCATCGCTTACATTGCGGCAGTCTTACTTGCCAAAATGAAGCCCTTGTCCAAATTACAATATCGTCGCCGACTCACCCGTTGGGGTGCCCTCCCGCTGATCGCGGTGCTGGTGGCGGCCGTGTCGCTCTCGACCTCGGCGCCGGCGATCGCGGCTGATGCGGACGAGCCGAATTTCATTTTCAGCACGTTATCCAGCTTTACCGACAAGGCGGCCAGGTTGGCGCTCGAGGCCATGTCACTGGTCGGCATTCACTACCGCCGTGGCGGCAATACCCCAGAGAACGGCCTCGACTGCAGCGGGCTGGTGCGTTATGTGTTCCGGGAGGCGCACGGCACCGAGCTGCCGCGAACATCTTTTGAAATCAGCAAGATGGGCGAGACCGTCGAAAAACAAGACTTGCAGCCGGGCGATCTGGTGTTCTTCAACACACTGCGCCGCGCGTTCTCTCACGTGGGCATCTACCTCGGCGACAACAAGTTCATTCACGCGCCCTCTTCCGGCGGCGCGGTGCGCATCGAGAGCATGGATCTGGCTTATTGGAAGGCGCGCTTCAATGGCGCGCGCCGCATCGAGACGGCTGACGGCAAAGACGCCAGCGCGCGCTGAACTGCTGCGGTAACGTTCAATGGCCCCGCCGGGCTTTCAGTTTTTGACGTAGCTCGTTCAGCACGGCCAGCGCCGCTTTTTCGCCCGCGATGATCGCCGTGCCCCGGCCATTGAAATCATTGCCCTTCATCGTCGCCAGCTCGGGGCGAATCACGACATCGGCCTGCTTCAGCTCATACTGATTCAGGCTCTGGCCCATGATGGCGAAAGTCTGCAGCAATATCTCGAAAGTCGATGACGCCGGTTGGGCGTCGGGTTGCGCCGAAATATTCACCGCAATCACAAAATCCGCACCCATCTTGCGCGCAAAACTCACGGGCACGGGCGACACCAGTCCTCCGTCGACATAGTCGATATGGTTGATTCTGACTGGCTGAAACACGCCCGGGACGGCTGACGACGCACGCACTGCCGCGCCGGTGTTCCCTCGCCTGAACAGAATGGGCTGCCCGGATTTCAGATCGGTCGCCACCGCGCCGAACTGCAATTTGAGTTTTTCAATCGGCTGCTGGTGCACCGCGCGGTTCACGAACTGCTGCAAGCCCTCGCCTTTGAGCACGCCAGAGGAATTAGAGAAGAACGGCACTGACCAGTCGGAGATCGCCGCCTCATCCATCTCCATCGCCAGTTTTTGCAAAGCGCTGCCATTATTGCCAGCGGCGTACAAGGCGCCCACCAGACTGCCTGCGCTAGTGCCAGCGACAATTTCAGGATAAATGCCGTTCGCCTCGAGCACTTTGATGACGCCGATATGCGCAAAACCACGAGCCGCGCCACCACCGAGGGCAAGGGCTATTCTTAGGGGCTTTGCTGCAGGAACGGGAGCAGGCCCCGGCGCGGGCAACGCAGTGACAGGTGGCTCCGGTTTGCTGTCAACGGCTCTCGGCTCGCTGTCTGCGGGCGCGCGAGAAGTCTCAGGCGCCGGCGTTTCTGCACCGGGAGCAGTCTTCGGCGGCGCAGTGGGAACGGTCTGGCAACCGGACAAGACAAGCAGGCTCAGAAGCCAGCCGTGAAAAAGGCGCATGGTGGGCTGCCGCTGGTTAAGTGCGGGATGAAGGACGAGAGATATTGTAGCGGATCAATTTTCTCTAAAGCCTTTGACCGACGCCTGAGAATCAACCAAGCAGCGCTCACCGAAAAAGCGCCAAGCAAACCCATCAGACCATCATCGATCAGTTCGACGCGTGTCGAACGAGATCCTGGATGCAGTGCCTCGAAAAACTCCCTAGGCAGCGAGACATGATCCTTTAACCAGCGCTCAGTCAAAGACCGAGACAGATTGAAACGGAGCCCAAGGAGATGTCCGCCGCCATCGCCCCGGCCCTGATACTGCGCCAAGGTCCCGAGAAGTTCAGAGGGAGCGGCCGGGACGGTCCCACCCCGGCAGTCGCGCTGGTATCCCCAGGCTCATCCGCTCTGCGTGGACAGAAATTCGGTATTTGCGTTGGCAGACACCGATCGATGAGCAATGATCAGTAGCGTTCACAAAAAAAACGCCCCAGTGGGGCGTTAAAGCATCCTTGACGGATCGGAGATTACTTTGGCTGTGTGACACATAGCTCGCAGCATCAGCGGTGGCTTTGCTTTCGAGGATAGATAGCACTACAGTTCGAAGTGTTACGATTGTCGGTGATCTTTTTTTCAGCTTCATGACAAGGCCCGCACAGCACGAGCAGTGATCCAGCCCATCGCTGCGAAGTCACGCGAATGTCATGCTGATGACTTACTATTAACTTTTTTGGCCATGCGCCGGAACGTTTGAAAACACATGCTGGCTGCAGTTGATCTCGGTTCGAACAGTTTTCGTTTGCATATTGGTCACTATGATGGTGAGCGCATCAGGATACTGAGCACTGCACGCGAACCCGTCCGTCTGGGCGCCGGGCTCGACCGAAGAGGCAATCTGACTGCCGCCGCGATGGACACCGCGCTGGCCTGCCTCCACCGTTTTGGCGAGATACTGCGATCGCAGCCGCTTACAGCGGTTCGTGTGGTGGGTACCAACACCCTTAGGATCGCGAAGAACCGGGATGCTTTTCTCCCGCTCGCGGAAAAAGCGATCGGGTTTCCGATCGAGATCATCTCTGGCGAAGAAGAAGGCCGCCTGATCTATCTTGGGGTGGCCAGTTCGCTGGACGAGCCCAATGAGCGTCGACTGGTGATCGATATTGGCGGCGGCTCAACGGAGCTTGTGCTCGGCCAAGGCAACGAGATCGAGCATGTCGAATCATTCAGTATCGGCACGGTCAAGACCGCATCGGAATTTTTCCCGGATGAGAAAATCACCGAACCGGCATTCGCCAATGCCGTGCTCCATGCGCGCAGCGTATTCGAAGATCAGCTCGATGAATTTCATCCCCGGCTGTGGACCGTCGCCTTGGGTTCCTCCGGAACCGTGCGCACACTTGCTGATCTGATAGAGGCCAACTATGTCGGGGATGGCACTCTTTCATTGAAGAGCCTGCGGGCATTGAGGGATTATCTCCTCTACTGCGGCCGTATCAGCAAGATAGATTTAGAGGGCATCAAGCCTGAGCGGATCGCTGTCGTCTTGGGCGGCCTGCCAGTGCTGATAGGGCTATGTGAAGAACTCGGCATCAAGGAACTGCAGCCTGTCGAGGCTGGACTGCGCATGGGCGTGCTGTGGGATCTGCATCTACGCCAGAGCAGCCGCGACCGGCGGCGAGACTCGGTAAAAGAATTCTCCAAAAAATTCGGTGTGAACCAGTCACGTGCGAACAAGGTAAAACAAAACACCCTGCTTCTTCATGCGCAACTGCAGCCCGAAAGTGATTACTATGACCGGCTGCTGGGGTGGGCAGCCTGCCTGCATGAAGTAGGGATGTCGGTCTCGCACAGTGGTTTTCACAAACACGGCGCCTATCTGGTGCTGCATGCGGATCTACCCGGCTTCACAAAACAGGAGCAGCACATACTCAGCATTCTGCTGCTGGCGCAAAAAGGAAATCTGCGCAAAGTATCCGAGGCAATCGCACTGCCTGATCTCGCCAAGGCGATACTGGCTCTCCGGCTGGGTATCCTGTTCAGCCATTCCCGGATCGACCTCAATGAGCACACGCTTCGACTAAAGCTACGGCAGAAGATAGACCTCGACCTGCCTGCTCAGATCGTCCGAAAGCATCCAACGCTGACCCACTGGCTGACCAAAGAAGAAGCCGCGTGGGCTGAACTGGATATTCCCATGACAATCAGGAGTCACTGAGGGACCGATCCGTTGTCTGCACTCAGAACAGACGTGCAGGCGTGAATCTGAGCCCGAACGACAGCCAGCGACTGGTGTTTTTGCCGCCAGCGCTTTGTCCAACGGTGGTGTCGATCTGCAGTAGCTGCGGGATCAGCGAAAAACGGCCGCCCGCCTGCCAATAGGTATTCGGATAACTATCGCCAAACGCTTCGGCCATCCAGGTGATGCGCTCACTGGTGTTCCACTCTGCACCCACCCCCCAGGTCGCCAGATTCCTGCTGGTGATATGCTCCCGCAACCATCCCGTGTTCAGATGCATGACCAGCGCGTTATCCGCCAGCGACACGGAAACCGGAACGTACGCATAGGTATTGCCCATCAAATTGGGGCCGGGATTCACAGCCGGATGCCGTACCGTGCCCGCGGCCACGCCGACACCCACCTCATTGGTCTCCAACTTGCGCAGCAGTGTCTTTACCTGAAATATGTAGTCGCTGTTCGCGCTCAGCGCCTGATCGTCATACAGTGCCTGACCGCCACCTACCGTCAGTTCAAGATTACCGCCGGGATTACAGGCGGGCAGTGCCCAGAATTCAGTGCTGTCGCGATACACCCGAGTCCAGGTCTCGAGCTGACAGCTCCCCGCCGTCGTCAGTCGGGCATCATCGGTAACGAAGGGTCGGGCGCTCCACGCCGTGCCCGCCGGCATCGCGATCAGCATCGCTAGAAAAAATGACCTACATTGCATATTTACATAATAGACGCAGAATATGGCCCATCGGTGACAGCGCGGCCTGGGGTTCATCATCGTTTAACATTCGTCTGATCTGATACGCGAACCAACCATTGCACGGAGCTGTCAATGACCCAAGTGCCCAAGCTGTCCGGCGATACACCTGAAAATACCGAGAATATCTCATCCAATCCCGAATTCAGCCAGATACTGTCAGCGCGACTGTCACGCCGCGATCTGCTCAAAGGCTCTTTCGGTACTGCTGCCTCACTCTACCTTGGCGGCAGCAGCCTGCTGCTGACGCCGGCAGGAGATGCAAAAGCCACCGCGCGACGGCTGAAGCTCAATTTCACCGCAGTGCCCAAGAGCACGGCCGACAAGGTCTCACTCGCCACCGGATATTCTTATCGGATCGTTCTGCAGACCGGTGACCCGCTCGCCGCCGATGTACCCGATTACGCGAATGATGGCTCCGACGAGGCGGAGAGCTTTCACCGTCGCGCCGGTGATCATAACGATGGCATGTTTTTCTTCGGCATGAACAAAAGCGGCAGCTGGAATCCCACTGTATCTGAGCAAGGCCTGCTCTGCGTGAATCATGAAAATGTGACTGCGGCTTTCCTGCATCCGACCGGACAGAGCGTCGTGAATGACAAGCGCACTGTCAGTGGCGAGGTACTGAAAGAAATGCTGGCGATGGGCGTGTCCATCGTCGAGGTCAGAAAAAGCCCGAGAGGTTTCGAGGTGAATCGCGGATCGCGTTTCAACCGCCGCATCACGACGCTGACTGAGATGGACATCACCGGCCCGGCAGCGCGCAGCCCGATGATGATCACGAAATATTCGGCCGACGGAAGCCGCACTCGCGGGACACTCAACAATTGCTCTAACGGGCATACCCCCTGGGGTACTTATCTGACCTGCGAAGAGAACTGGGCGTTCTTCTTCAGCCGCTCCTCCGCTGACGATAGCAAGCGAACTGCCAAAGAACTGACTGCATTCAAGCGCTATGGCATCGGCGCAAAAGGGACGTATCAATGGGCCACCGTGCAGCCGGACACCGAGGACAACCGCTTTGGTCGCTGGGACGCCTCCATCAAGGGAAGCTCCAAGGATGGCAGCGATGACTACCGGAATGAACCAAACACCTTCGGCTGGGTCGTCGAGATCGATCCATTCAACCCGCAATCCGCCCCGAGAAAGCGCACCGCGCTGGGACGTTTCGCGCACGAAGGCGCGTGGCCGGGACTGGTGATCCCCGGTCAGCC